>ENA-UPSA01000016-UPSA01000016.1-bioreactor-metagenome-genome-assembly--contig:-NODE-16-length-295829-cov-23.763005_pt1 | contig 295829 bp, 269 predicted proteins | sample MGYA00238183_ERZ773288 | MGnify/ENA primary metagenome ERZ773288 (study PRJEB29028, sample SAMN07631243) | bioreactor metagenome | isolation source: Switchgrass digestor | place: USA: Dartmouth... | reverse complement strand
CTGTTTTGTTTACATTATAGGATTTCAAATACGGTGCAGGAGTCGGTGTCGGTTCGGGTGTCGGTTCGGGAGTCGGTTCGGGTGTCGGTTCGGGAGTCGGTTCGGGAGTCGGTTCGGGTGTCGGTTCGGGAGTCGGTTCGGGTGTCGGTTCGGGAGTCGGTTCAGGTGTCGGCTCAACAGGCGCTTTATAGCATTTAACATTTGCAAGCCTGAAGGTTCCTTCTGTGCCGACAATTTCAACTGGCCTTAATGTCCAGCCTTCATACAGGAAATCATAATCATCTGCGGTTACCTCATTCCATACTTCACCCCATACTGCTTCAGGAGCGCCGTTGGAAGCCTGAACTGCTTCAAAGGTAATTTCATATTCAAATTTTTCTCCCTGATATTCGTTACCGGTCAACTCGCCGTCAAAATACAGAACCAGTTCCAAATTTACCTTATCAGGATCGGCTCCTTCTTCTTTTCCATACATACCGCGAATTCCATTTACAGGATCGCCTATGTAATAAGCATATATTGTATTGCTTGAACCGGTTTCATCATCGGGTTGATAGAATACCCAATCTGAACCAAATTGGGGTATAATGAATACGTTATCTTCCGATAACTCAGGATTAGTCCATCTCAGATCAATTTTTGCTCTGAGTTGAATTCTCTTGGTTCCGTTATTTAAAATGTCCCATGCTAATCTGAAGCAGTCACCAGGGTTTACATTTTCAACTTTTTCCAGGTTGGATACTACTCCACCTTCAGCACTGATTTCAACAGTTCCTGCTTTGAATTCGGTAGCCTGTGTTTCGGTTTGGTTTGTGAACCATGCCATGGTTGCACCGCCGATTAATGCAATGCATACAGTAATCGACAGCATCATAAGTAATAATCTCTTTTTCATTAACAACTCACTCCTTCTTAACTATATTAATTTATGATTATTGGCAATCAGACTGCCTTGATTCCAAGGCCCTATGGCTTTGCGTCCCTACTTCACAGTAGGTTTGCCTTTATCAATTTATACTGTTAGAAAAATCTTATTCTGGCTTGTTGACAGGAATATAATCCCATCCTTTTGCTTCGCTGGCACCGTTGGAAGCCTGAATAGCTTCAAAACTTCCTTCCAGGATAAATTTCTTACCCTGGTATTCATTGCCTGTGCCTTCACCATCGAGGATTACCCTGAGTTTCAGGTCTACCGAAGTCGGCTGTTTGTCCGGGAAGGTACCAGGGATGGTGTACTTGTAATAGAACCAACCGTCTTCTGCCACCCATCCGTCCTCATTTTCATGCAATTTAACCGTTACGACTTCGGAACCCAGATTTTCATTCTTAACCCATTTGCCTGTTTCTTCATCGTATTCATACCATGCTCCTGTAAACTTGCCGCGCAGATGGATGGACTTAGTTCCTACGTTTGTAACCCTGAAAATCCTTGTGTTTTTGTCACCGGGATTCCAGTTATACTCGTCAATGTAATATCCTCCGACTTTTATGTATCTTACGTCAAAGCCGTCATCCGTATCTTTGCTGAAATTCTCTTTATTCGTTTTGTCAACCACTTTAACATACTTTACATATGGAATATCCAAGTTCCTGAGTGATATTCTGGTTTCTGTCGTGTTTCCGATTCTGTTGTTATTTTTGGCTTCACCGGCATATTTCCAGTTATACCCTTCTTCAGGACCTGTTGTGCTGACATATACATCTGCTTCTTCCAAAGGGTAGTTTCCGTTAGTTACTTCAGCTACAATTACTAATTCAGGAGCATAGATTTGATGTTCAAACTCAACAATTATATGTCCGCCAAAACCAAGGCTGAAGAATTGATCGTTATCGTTCAGAACAACATCCGGATTGTTTCTCGGCGGACCAATAATTCCGCCTACTGCATTCAAGCCCTGGTTTGCTTCAATTACTCTCGCCGGGAAAAATTCACCGTACTCTTCATAACTGTCACTGTCATTGATATCTATCACTCTGTCTGCTTCAATCCGTACTGTTCCTGCTGTGAAAACCGTTTCCATTGCTTCCGGTGAATGAGTAAACCATGCCATTGTTCCTCCGGCTATTAGGGCTGCGCACAGAGCAATTGTTAATATAATGCCTGTCATCTTCCTCTTCATTTTTTTCACCTCCTTCTTCTGTTTTTATCCGGTTAGTAAATCCATTCTTCCTCGGATGATTCCAAGGTCAATGTAAATCTATAAGTTGCCTCCCTGTATGGCAGGCATTTTTCCATGACATAGTTTTCAATTGCTTCTGAGTCAAGTAATGCGGAAATTGTAAAGAATTCATATACAATTTCTTTGAATTTTATTTCATACCAGATATCAAACCCGATACTTACCGTTTCATTGGGCATTACAGGTTTTATGTAGTAATAATATCCGTCTTTTTCCTCCCAGTTTTCGTCATTATGTATAACCCAATCAACAGAACCTATATCTTCTTCTATTTCAATACCGTTCCAACCACTGTCGATTGCTACCTTTAGGTATGCCTTCCTGGTGCCTGTATTTTTGAATGTCCATTCAAGTTTTTTAATTTCACCCGGCTTCCAGTTTTTTATATCCTCGGGAAATTGCATCATTTCCATTTTTAGAATGCCTGTTGTAAAAGGTATCTGTATATCATCCGACTTGTCATAAAAATATGCTATTGTAAGGCCGCTGACCATTATCGCCGCTGATAAAACTAATAACATTACGGATATTGCTTTTTTCATGAGAAACCTCCTTATACAAACAGGGGCGCTATGACTCAGGCTTAATATTTTCTTCTTGAACTTCCGACCTGTATTTTTTTCTGTACTTCGTAAGTTCGATAATTTGGGTTATCATCAGGATCAATGCCGGTATTACTATTACAAGAAGAGTTCCCTGTTTTGTTCTTACAAACGCCATTACAAAGCCGATGTATGGAATAAAGAATGCTACTTTTCCGATTACATATTCTTGATCAACAGGTACCGGATCGTTAATGTTGTTGGCATCTCCCTTTGTTACAAACTTCTTTGCACCGTCCTCTTCTATAATTTCAGTAACCCTGTGCGTTGTGGCCAAAGAATCTCCGGCTTTCCGGTATGTAATGATATCTCCAACTTTAATTGAATCCGTATCAATTTGCTTAATTATTAACAGGCTTCCTCTTCTGAACGTGGGACTCATACTGTCACTTTGTACTATGTACAGCCGGTGGTTGAAAATCATCGGCGGTTCATCGCTTTTCATGCCTGTAAACATAAAATACAGCATATATATAATGAGTAATCCCAGGAAAACCAGTAATATGTTGCTGAATATATTAAAAATGGTTTTAATCACTGGTTTTTTCTTCTTTTCCTGTGTCATCACATACATCTCCGTTTCTTTCATGCTATATTCCGTTTTAGGCTGTATATCAATTGTTCGTTAATTACTTATGGCAGGAAATATTTTTGGAACTCATTGTAAACATTATTCACTACGCTTTCTTTAAAGCTGCCGTAAATATCCTGCGTTACAGTCAGGTTCACTGTATGTTCAATTTTTTCATAGCTGAAACCGGCTTTCGTTTCTTGTATGGTCAATTTATTAACCATGAAACCGAATGACGCCAGAATGAGAGCAATTATTGCAATAAGTTTTGTATTCAGCTTTCCGTTGACATTACTTTTAAATTTCATGGGTTTCCTCCCCTTGAATCTGAACCTGTAGGCTTTCTGGTTAATAATACTTCCTCTATAAGCCCGTCATTTCCGTCCCAGGAGCGCAGTTCAATATCGTCTGAAGCCGCTTCCCTGATAAGCATAATTAATTCCATTAAACTCCTGAAACAAACTGTTTTTTTCTTTTCAAGCCATTGTATCGTTCCTTGTATGCTGGTATTCTGATGATACTTGATTTTCAGGAGAAACGAGCTGTTCCCGGTTATTTCCGATGAATGATTCTTATTTTGGTTATTAATTGGTTTTAGTTCCACAATAATCTCTCCTGGGTTTTAATTTTACTGAATTATCATCTTAATTCGCTCATTTTGCACTCACATGTCGGTCACAGTTTATAATTGTCAGTTTTTAATCAATGAAACTTAATTTATGAATTACAATTCTAATTTTATTAATGGCAATCACACTTTATTCTTTTTTCAGTCACAATTCAGTCACATTTTTTGTTGGAAATTGCCATGGTTGTCTCCTATGGATGATTAATAATTTAACAATGTCAATCAGAACAGGAATTTGACGATTTCGGGAAAGCAAAAAAACACCCGGAATATGCTATATTCCGGGTGTTGTGGAGCTGGGACAATATTCTGATATTCTATGAGATTATGGGACGTTTAATCGTCGTTCTTGTCTTCATTATTGTCATGGTGCAGGACGGAAAGTCCTCTTACCTCGACAACGGGTTCCACGAACAGAATCCCGTTTCCGGGTACGTCCAGTTGGAGTTCGCGATACAATTCAGAAGCAACTATGGATACCAGTTCTTCAGGCATAAGAATTATAACCAGTTCTTTTTCGGGTACAATTTCAATACCCAGTAATTTTTCTGTAAATTCAGAACCGGTACCTCTGCCATGTATAACCGTTCCGCCCTTTACCCCTGCTTTGCGTGCAATATCCATTACCGTATCCGCCATGCCCCTGTTGACGATTACAGTCATTTTTTTGTACATGCTTTCTCCCTCCGTCATACTTTGCGCCGTATCCTGCCTGATATTGATTATTTCTTCAGCGACCACTGCTGGTGTTACGTAGGCGATTCCGTGGCCGGGTTCATCAAGCTGGAGTTCTTCGGTAAAATAATCGAGCAGTTCCTTTGCTTTTTCTTTTTCAACCATTATACTTACGATTTCTCTTTTTTGGCTTTTTATGCCGAATAAATTCAATGTGGCATTGCTGACAGTGCCTTTGCCGATTATTGCCGTTCCGCCGCGGATATCTTTGTCCCTGGCGATACGGCTGAACTTATGGCACTGGTGTTCATTCAGTATAAGCGTAATTATTTGAAATTCATATTCGACCATTTTATTTGTTACCTCCAAATGATCGCTTTTTTAGAGCGGAAACTTTTGCTGCTTTGCGTTCTTTTGCCTGGTATAGTGCACCAAGCAGTTCTATTGCTATTATAGGCATCATTGCAACAATAGCTATCATTCCGAAACCATCCGCGACCACATCAGCTGTCGGAACCTGAGCTGCAATACCCTGAACGAAGGCAAGCGAAAAAGTGGCTGTCATGGGTCCTGACGCAACACCTCCTGCGTCAAAGGCCATACCTACGAACAAGTCGGGTACAAAGAATGCCAGTATGACCGAAAGGCCAAAGCCGGGAAGCAGATACATCCAAAGCTGTATATCGGGTATAAGGATTCTGAGTGCCGACATAAAGATTGACGCTCCCACTGCTATGGACAGGAATATCAGCACCAGTCTGCGCCTGACCGTACCACCTGTTATTTCTTCTACCTGGCTGGTAAGCACGTGAACGGCAGGTTCGGACAGGACCGTGGTCAGTCCGAGAAGCAAAGCCACGATTAAGACTGGAGCTTTTGATTCCATTGAAGCTAGCTGTATTCCCAGCTGTGCCCCTACTTCCATAAAGCCGCCGTTTACTCCCAGTAAAAATATCACAAGTCCTACAAAAGTCAGTACCAAGCCGCGTACCGTGTCTATTACCTTGTTTTTCTTGTGTTTGAAAAAGAATATCTGGAATACTATGTACGTTACTATTATCGGCAGAAGTGTTACAAAAGAATCCCATGCAATATGAAGAAATTTGGAACTGTATATTTCCCACAGGGTGGCATTTGAAATTTCTGTCTCGGGGAGGATACCGACCAGCTTGCTGTTGTCAATAAAAAGGCTGGTGATTAGGACCCCCAGAATGGCTCCTGTGGAGGAAATGCCTACAAGTCCGAAGCTGTCTGCCTCACTCATTCTGCTGTCTTTTTTCATTGCCGAGAAACCTGCTGCCATTGCCAGCATGAACGGAACGGTAATTGCTCCCGTTGTGGCCCCCGAAGCATCAAAAGCAATTGCAAGGAAATCGGAAGTTGAAAACAGAGAAATTACGAAAATCAGGCCATAAGCTGCGGCAAACACATATTTAAGCCGTACATTGGAAAGTATTCGCAGCATTCCAAGAGTCATCATGGTTCCAATCCCTATTGAAACCACTACTACCAACAGTATATTGTCGAATTGGCCGCTTGTAACACTGTCTACCTGCTTTGCCAATATGTGAAGATCAGGCTCCGCATATGAAATGAAAAAACCGAGAATCAGCATTACCGTGATTACAACTGCAAGGCAGCTGTTTCTGGTAATGGCATTTCCGACGCCATGTCCGATAGGTTCTATACCCTGGCTGATACCGAAAAGAAAAATCGTAAGACCGATAATAACCAGGACAGAACCTACAAGGAATGCATATAGCATGTTTTTTTCCAGCGGACTTATCGTAAAGTGCAGAATAAGGACTATAAGCGTGATAGGTAATACTGATGCAAGTACTTCTTTTAATTTGTCGGTTAATTCACTCAAGTCATCACCCTGCCTGTTATTATATTATGTAAATTATAAAAATATTCTACCAGGAAAATAAAAAAAAATCCGCTTTGTAAAATAAAATTTATAATTTTGTAACAAAGTTTTTATTTATGTCAGGAAGGGATGTATGAATCTTTACCTTAATATCAAATTTATGCTCGTTATGTTTTTTGCAGAACTGATTGATTATTCTGTCCATTATGGCCTGAATCTGGTTGTATTCCATCCTGGGAAGCAGAATGAGAATTACGTTGTTATCCCATGTGGTAACAACATCACCCTTTCTCAGTGAACTAATAACGCAATTTCTGAAATTACTGAAAATTTCGGCATTTTCATCTACAGTAACCGAAACGACAAATACAAGATGCCCTGTCCTTTCATTTCGGCGTTTTTCAAGGATATATATTGAATTGAATAAATTACTGTCGCAGTAAAATGCTCCTTCACTGTCTTCATCTACAGGACGGATTTCAGTATTGTCAGATATACTCAGTCCTGTTCCGCTGTTTCTGAGCATCCTGTATATTTTCTGCAGTTCCGGGGTTGGTTTTATTCCGAACTGCTTGTAGACCATTGAAGTATAAAGCTCATAATGATTCTGTGCTTCTTTTATTCTGCCTTTTTCAATCAGATTTTCCATGAAGCTGATATGCAAATCTTCTTCATATGCTTCAATCTGTATGGCACGTTCGCATATTTTTATACTCTTGTCGTATTCTTTTTTGCTTCTGTATAATTTGACAAGCTCAAGCACAGACTGTACATATAGCCTGCGGTAATAGTTCCTTTTCGGTATTACCCAATCCTCATACAAAAGTTCCGGAAAATAATCGCCCCTGTACAGTTCCAGTGCTTTTTCATAATAATCCATGGCCTCATCAGTATTCTCATATTTAAGTGATTCGGCTTTTTGTATGTACTTTTCAAAATAATCGGTGTCAAGAAACACATCATCGTCAAAGGTAAGCAAATAACATCCGTTATTATACACAATATTGCAGCTGAAATCGCTGAAAAACTCCTCCTGGCATAAAATCTTGCGCAGACGGTATACAATATTCTGCAGCGTATTTCTCGGATTCTCATATTCCTCTTCCGGGTACAGGTTTTCAAGAATGGTTTCCGGTGGTATGCCTTTCCCCTTGTTTGAAAGGAGGTATTTGAAAAGATACCACAGTTTCTTCGATCTTCCGGATATATTGTAAAATCCTTCATCTTCATTATAGATTTCAAACCTGCCCAAAGTATAAAACTTCAGCTTGCAAGCGTTTTTATCATTTATTTTTCCTGCAAGCATCATTTCCCCTCCAATTACAGACCATCCAAAAATTATGTATATATTAAAGATTATAACAGTATCTTGAGTTCAAGTCACCTATTTCCTTAACAGATATATTTCCATAACAGATATTAGTAAAACAAATATTTTTATTTTTAGGTTAATACATTAATGTTACTAAAAAAATAGCAAAAAAATAATCACCCTAACGGGTGATTATTCTTTTATTTTTTTCAGGCTTATTTTATGAGGTGCGGTTAATTTCTTTGAATTATGGCTGCCAGAAACCTTGGCTTTCCATTCTTTCAAGAATTTATCAAACCATGATTCAAAATCAAAGTCAGACCCTTTACCCGGAATGTTGTGCAATTTTGGCCCGGGTTGTTTACTGAAAAAAGGTTTTAAGGCTTTTCGAATTGCATCAAGCTCCTTCTTGTCGGGTATGCGATTCCTGTATTCCTCAGGATTAATCTTGAATCCTTCTTTTTCATATTTTTCAGCCAGTACCTTTGCCAGGTCAAGCAAGTCAAGTATATTGACATATCCGTCGCCGTTAACGTCATATTTTTCAGGAATTTCGGGATTGGGCTTAGAAGGCGGGGCTGGTTTTGGGTCGGTTTTTCTCAATATTTCAAGATCTATTCCTGCTATATTGGTGTTTCCAACCCTGATTGGTGTTGCATTTTTTTTGTCCTTTTCAGTTTTTGCCTTATTATAAAATCCTTTATTTTCATATTCAGTATTTTTGGTTACGATTTCGTAGGATATGATATAATCCGTTGATACCACCGGTACGGTCAGAGCATAGAAAGCCGAAGAAGAATCCTTGGATATTGTTACGGCCTTGCTGAAACTGAAATCATCTGATGCAGATGAATCGGAACCGCTGTTAAATGCCGTAATTTTGATTTCAAGACCGTTGGTTTTTGCTTTATCTTTGCCCGGAAGACTGATCTTTCCGGTTATGTTTGTGAACGGCAATGTGGTTAAATCAATGTCTTCTACAGTATTGGCCACGTCTATGCGGGTAGCCCTGGCGGCGTCCCTTGAGGTTCCGTTTTTGTAATAATACCCTGTTTCCTTGTACCCCTGGCTTTCAAAAGTATAATAGACCTTGTAGCCGTTATTCGGATCATTAAGAGGAACAACAAGTTTATAGGGTACACTGCTGTTTCCGGCTTTTAAAACCACTTCCTTTGTCACGATTATGTCGTCATCGGATGAATTTGCATTTGAACCTTCCTGTATAGCAGTAACTGTGAATTTCAGGTCATTCATGGGTTTTACCTGCCGGTTGCCGAAAATGATATCTCCCGAAATGGTTTTCCCGGGCAGCAGTTCAATGTTAACCCCGGTAACGTTGCCTGTATTAAGTTCAATAGGCGTTCTTTTTGCCTTAACCGCGGTGGTTTTCTCCTTGTTGTACCATCCAAATGGCGCATAGCCGTTTTCGGCAGTGTAATACACGTAATACTGAGCTTTTGCATTCTGGCTTCTGGGAACTTTTAAGCTGTATGCAGCCGATTTCTTTCCGGCTGCGATTGTAACTTCGGAAGAAACCAATTTGTCATCATGTTTTTTGCCGGGAGTTTTATTGTCTGTTACGACTGTAAGCTTTACTTTAACTCCTCCTGACGGGGCAACGTCGTTCCCCGGCAACGAAACTATGCCACTGATTGTTGAATAAGTTTCTGCAGAAATGCTTTGAACAGAAAATAACGGCAACAGTAATAAGACAGCCAGCACTAACGACAGGATCTTTCTGATTTTCATAATACCCTCCGCTTTCATGATTTTTTCCTTGACTATATAAATATGACATTAATAGTTTTACAATAGTTCCCAAAAAAATAAGGGTGATAATAAAATGTAAAATTAAAGTAACGGAATTGTAACAGGCGACTTTTGTTCCTCAGAAACTTTTCGGGATCAGGCATTCCAATCTATGACTGACCGGTTCACCAGTATCGGACATCACTTCTTCCTGAAGTTAAGGAAATTGTCCGCAGGAAATGCTTTCAGGAAATTCCGATATACCATGCCGCCACTATATCTCCGAATAGAATTGACAGTAGTGTTCCGACTGCGATAAATGGACCGAATGGGACCTGGCTTTTTCTGTGTTTCAGTCCTGTTGCCATTAGGATGAATCCGGCAATACCGCCGGCAAATACAGAAAAAACAAGTGAAATAAGGGCAAGCCGAAATCCAAGGATTAAACCAACGGGCATAAAAATTTTCACGTCGCCCATTCCAAAGCCATCCGTCCGGTAAACGGCTGTTCCGATAAGCGAAATTAAAAGGAGGAATCCCGAAGGTACCATCATTCCTATCAGAGGTGAATACCATGGTGCATTGCCAAGAAGCCTGTCATTGAACGTAAAACGAAGGATAAACAGGACAATACCGCCCACTATACCTGCAAGTACCAGTTCATTGGGGATTATCATATATTCCAGGTCTATAAAAAACATAATCAGCAGTATTGACATAAGATATACAGTAATGAAAAACTCGGCGGAAAAACCGAATTTTAAATACAGGACTGTGAAAACCAATCCTGTGATTATCTCGACTGCAGGGCAGCGGGGTGAAATTGAAGAACCACAGTAACGGCATTTTCCTTTCAGCAGGATGTAGCCCAAAACGGGAATTAGATCCTTTGCCCTGAAGGCTATTCCGCATGAAACGCAGGTCGGCATGAAAGCTAATATTTTTTTTCCTTCGGGTAGTCTGTATATGACAATATTGAAAAATAAACCGAAAAAAAGCCCTGCCGTAAAAATTAAAACCGATGCAAAGACTTCCATGGACAATAACCCCGCAAAACGGTTTGCTGCTCAGGTGTATGCCGGCTGCAGAAGAAAGTGCACTGTATGAAGCCTGATACGGTCTGTACTTACTTGCTTATTTTGTACAATTCATCAGATTCAGGAGGAGCTATTGCAGTAATTCCTGATTCAGAGGACAGCAGAACATCCTTTTCCTGGGTCATTTTTCCTATAATAACTGCATTAATTCCGTTATTGACCAGTTCCCGGACCAAATCCTCCCCGTTTTTGCACGCAATCAGCATGCATCCGCTGGAAATAAGCCTGTAGGGATCTATCATGAAATAATCACATATAAGCCTTGTTTCATCGAGTACCGGGATCTTTTCCTTGTAAACCAGGGCTCCGCAGCCAGAGGCTCGCGACATCTCCCAGACTGCTCCCAGAATTCCGCCTTCAGTTACGTCATGCATTGCATGGGCACCGAATCTTGCTGCTATAATGCCTTCTTTTATGACGCTGATGCAGTCTATCAGGCTTTTTGCCTTTTCAACGGTCTCCCTTCCGAACCTGGCAGTCAGCTCGTCCTCATGCTCGATTGCGAGGATTGAAGTCCCCTCCATTCCGGCGTATTTTGTCAGTACCAGGTCATCGCCGGGTTTGGCGCCTGCTGTTGTTATTACATTTCTGCCTATTGATTTTCCTATTGCGGTAATACTTAATACAAAACGGGTTACCGCATCGGTAACTTCGGTATGGCCGCCTATTATATCCACGTTAAGTTTTGCGGCTTCTTCCGCAAGTTCATCTATGACATTTTCAACCTCCTGCATTAAAGCATCAGGAGGAATGAGAAGTGTTACCGTTAAGCCCACAGGTTCGGCACCGCTTGATGCCAGATCATTCAATGCGACATTTACGCCTATCTTCCCAATCCGGTTTTCGGTTCCTGTAATCGGATCGGTTGATATTATACAGATTTCCCGGCCAAAATCCACTGCTCCGCAGTCTTCTCCGACAGAAGGCCTTAAAATTACTTCATCCCTCTTGTTCTGCAGTTTGCTGAGTATCATCGAACTAAGGATATCATTGGGAAGTTTTCCTATTTTCATTCATTTCACCCTGCCATGCAAGCCAACGCTAATTTGATTCATTTCTGATTTCATCCCTGAACTGCTGGATTTGCTCCCTTGCTTTTTCCAGTATATGGGGTTTGATTTTTTCCTTTTCCTCCGGACTGGAAGAAAAGGATATAAGCCTGCTGAACCAATGTTTTGCTTCATTTATTAAATTGAGACGTTTTGCAATCACGCCAATGATATACATTATCGTAAACTCATCGAGAGAGTCGTCCTTTAAAGCTTCACGCGTATATGCCTTTTTGTAATTGTCATAGGAATATTTCAAAAACTTCTCTTCTTCGGCCCGGTTACCCATATACCGGTATATCCATGCAATCCTGAGGCATATTTTTGCGAACTCCGAGTAAGGTGCTTCCCTGACCTGTAAATTATACAGGACCAGCTTGTAAGCTTCAAGGGCTTTTTCATAATCCCTTTCACCTGTAAAGTCACGGCTTGTCCATCTTTTTGTAATATTCTGAAGCACAGAATTCCGGGCGTTCGACGTCACCTTGTCAAAAACTGTGCTGTGAGCGGCATAGCCGCAGTTGCTGCAGACCCAGGCTTCATAAAGAACAGGATTTACAGATTCATAGTAGGGACAGAAATCATCGTCCTGTTTAATCAGCCTTACAAATCTTGAGCGTACTTTTGACACCTGTATGCTTTTTTCACAAACGGGACAGATGATTTGTGAATTGTATAATGATGTTAATTCTGCCATTTCAGTATCACCTTCAGTTAATCTTGGTTCCTTTTATAACTTTTTTCTTCTGCGGTTGATATATGTCAACAGAGATTATCTCTGTTTTAATAACATTTCCTGACATATCCAGTATGTCCCTGTAAACTTCAACTTTATATCCGGGTTTTGCCTCACGGACAACTTTCTCTACCCCGGCCTTGAGAGAACTGTCGGGTATGTACTCTATTTCTTTCGGCTTAATTATTTCAATAATTTTCGTTCTTATTCTTGCCGTAGTTTTTACTTCCTGCTCACATCCCCAAATGGTAACTTTAACCTTGTTCCCAACGGTTTTTGCTTCAATCAGTACTGCATATCCCGTGTTGTTTCTGAACCTTAAATCTATGTATCCCTGTGAAATGGTTGCATCCCGTCCCGGTTCAATATATGAAGGCACGAGCGTGTGATTTCTTCTTTCCAGTACTTCCAGCCCCGACAGGAGAACCGAATTGTACATGGTTGATGCCACCTGGCATATTCCGCCGCCGAGACCTTCGACAAGCTCGTTGTTTACTATCACTTTTGCTGGCCTGTAACCGTTCTGCTCTGTTCTTTCTCCAAGGCTTTTGTCCATTGAAAACTCCTGTCCGTCGAGCAACAGCGTCTGATCTATTTTGCCGCAGGCCATCCTGATATTGTGCACCCGTGCTTCATTGTCAGGATTAAAAGCCGTTTCAAATTCGCCCAGCTTATATGTGATATTTTCAACCATTTGTACCGTTATATCCGGAACTATGTCTTCATAACAAAGATCGGCATCATCCCAGATTCGGTTAACAAGCATATATTCTATTTTTTCCATGCTTCTGCCGACGTCAACTGAAAAGCCGACTGTATGAGGCTTTATTTCCGCCTTCCCGTTGTGAATGCTGATTTGTGCATTTTCGGGCTCCTTACGGGTTTCATTTTGGATTATGTTCAGCATGTTAAGCAGTTTTTCCTTGTTGAAACTCATTCGTGATATTATTGATTTGCCGTTTCTGCGCACAGTCCATATTTCTTTCAGCCTTTCAACGGTATTTCCTGTTCTTCCGACGTTATATGCCGCTTCCACGGCTTTTTCGTAGTCGGGAACATAATCTATGTCGCCAAAATGGATTTTGTACCGCTTATCCCGGGCATTAAGCGTCAAATAATCGCTGAGATAGGTTTTGTCCATGTTCGCAGTGAGAAGAACTACTGCCTCTTCACAGCTAAGCCCGCCAACGTCAATCCCGTCTATATATATATTCGGGTAAATGGTGGTCAGCTGCAGAATATGTAAGACATAAAAAAAACCCGCAGAGAAAAATAAAAATAAAGGCAATAAGAAAAGCAAAGCCCGTTTCCTTGCCATATACATCACCAGTATATAGTATTCGGGCTTTGCTGATTTATTCTATGTCAATTACTTCGGTTCCTTCGAGGGCTCTCTGAATAAGTTCTTCGGCGTTCAGTACCGACTCGTATTCAATGGTTTTTTCCAGCTTTGGTTTTGTTACAGGATGTTTTGCGACAAAAACGGTGCAGCAGTCTTCATATGGGAGTATGGATGTTTCATAGGTTCCTATCCTTCTTGCGATTTCAACCACTTCACTCTTGTCCATACCTATACATGGCCGGTATACTGGGAGCGAAACCGCACTGTTTGTAACAAGAAGGCTTTCAAGGGTCTGGCTTGCCACCTGGCCGATTGCCTCACCGGTTACCAGGCCGAGGGAACCGTTTTTAAGGGCAATTTTTTCTGCTATTCTCATCATGAACCTTCTCATTATTATCGTAAGATATTCCTGAGGACAATTCTGGTTTATTGCAAGCTGGATTTCGGTAAATGGCACTATATGCAGCCTCATTCCCAGATTGTATTCTGCAAGTGTTTTGCATAGGCGGATTACTTTTTCCTTTGCCTTTTCACTGGTATACGGATAACTGAAGAAATGAACCCCCTCGATTTTTACCCCTCTTTTTGCAACCATCCAGCCTGCAACAGGACTGTCAATTCCTCCTGATATCAGAAGCGTGGCTTTGCCGTTTGACCCGACGGGCAATCCCTTTACTCCCGGTATAATTTCGGAATATATATAGGTAAAATCACGTATCTCAATATGGACAACAAAGTCAGGATTGTTTACGTCAACCTTTAATCCCGGGACGGAGCGAAGTATTACGGCGCCCGCTTCCCTTGATACTTCCATTGATGGCACAGGGAAATTCTTGTTTGCTCTCTTTGTTTCCACCTTGAAGGTCCTTAAGCCCGATTCGGTGCGCAGCTTTTTGGCCAGTTCCCTTGCTTTTCCGTATATGGCTTCGGTACTTGATTCCGTCTTGTAAACAGGGCTTACCGACGCAATGCCGAATACCTTTGTAAGGCGTCGTATTGCCTCATCAACGGGATAGTTTTCATCTTCGGGCTCTACGTAGATCCTGCTTTGCGACACTGTAACCGATACAGGTCCAAGCCCGTGCAGAACATGTTTCATGTTTTTGACCAGTTTGGATTCAAATGAGGGTTTGTTCAGCCCTTTCAGAAAAATTTCCTCATAACGCACAAGTATAATTGTTTTCATGGCCGTCTCCGTATCAGTAGTTTATTTTTTTAATTTTCAGTACTTAATAACAGGTATTATCTCCTTAACCGCCTGTATAAAAGCCCGGGCTTCGTCAACGGTGTTCATTGCCGAAAAACTGAGTCTTATAGCTCCTTCAATATTTTCTTTCGGCAGGTTCATTGCAGTAAGTACATGGCTCTGAATGTTTTTTCGCGAAGAGCATGCTGAACCCACCGAAACGAATATGTTTCTTGTTTCAAGATGGTGCATCAGAACCTGGGCTTTTACTCTCGGGAATGCAATATTCAGTATTCCTTCGTATGCATCTTCGGGGGAATTCACATAAAAATTCTCTCCGAATTCTTCACGAAGCCCGTTAAGAATCGTGCTTTTTACTTCACGTATTCTTTTTCTGTTTTCTTCCATTCTTTCGTGGATGATTTCAGCGGCTTTTGCGAAACCGTATATTGCCGGCAGGTTTTCGGTACCCGAGCGGTACTTGTTTTCCTGCCCGCCTCCATGCATAACGGGTATAATCCGGGTATTCTTTTTGATATATAATGCCCCACAGCCTTTCGGCCCGTGAATTTTGTGCGAGCTCAGCGACATAAGGTCAGCATCCAGCCTGGAAAGATTGACAGGGATTTTTCCGTAAGCCTGAACCGCGTCTACGTGAATCAGAGTTTTGGGATTTTTCAGCCTTACTTCCCTTATTAATTCTTCCGCGTTCTGAATCGTTCCGGTCTCATTGTTTACCAGTATGAAACTGAACAGTATGGTTTTGTCATCAACCGCGTTTCTCAGGTCGTCAGTCTTTACATGGCCGGATGAATCCACGTTCAGAAATACGGGAGAAAACCCTTCAGTTTCAAGATATTTAAAACATTCCAGTACTGAAGGGTGCTCGATTCTTGTCGTAATAATTTTATTGCCTCTTCTTTTGTTGGCACGACAGACTCCTTTTATAGCCCAGTTATTGGATTCTGTCCCGCCGGATGTGAAATAAATACAGCTGTCATCCACGTTCAGGGTTTTTGCAATTGTTTCCCTGGATTTTTGCAGCAGTTTATCAGCTTCATTTCCCAGTTTATGAAGGGATGAAGGGTTTCCGTAACAGTTTATATAAACCTCGTGCATGGCTGCCAGGACTTCAGGATATACCGCAGTTGTAGCGCTGTTGTCAAAATATATTATATCCTGCAATGCGGTCAGTACTCCTTTCCATATGCCACTTTTTTCAGTTCCACATCTATAGTGCCGTTGTCTATTTTGACAATGGCATAGGCTTCTCTGTCACCATCCCTCGGATCGGAAATGCTTCCCGGGTTCAGGATAATATGCCCGGGTCCGTAGGTAACCTGCTGCATATGGGTATGCCCGAACAAAAGCAACTGGATATTATCATTATGAGCTTTATCCTGGAGTTTTTCAATCCCCCACTTCACAGAATACCTGTGTCCATGGGTCATAAAAATACGCTGCCCTTCCACTTCTATCAATTTTTCGGAAGGAACATTCCCGATCATAAAATCGCAGTTTCCGTGCACATACTCGAAACGAATATTCGGGTACATCTGCTGCAGTTTGTCTGCATCCTTGCAGTAATCTCCAAGATGGATAACTATATCCACGTCAGGATTCATCCTGAGTACTTTGTCAGCAAGCGTTATGTCACCGTGCGAGTCGCTCATGATCAGCAGTTTTGTCATAATATTCTTTCATCTCCTGTAATGTTCTTTAATGCATTTATTAATAATGATAATACAGGTCTAAACCTTAAACCTGGTTTTTGAAATAGATATCTGACAGTTTCTGTTTAAGTTTTTCAAGGGCCTTAGCCCTGTGGCTTATTTTGTTTTTAATTTCTTCAGGCAGTTCTGCAAAAGTTTTACCGTACTCAGGCACAAAAAAAATCGGATCGTAACCAAACCCGGCATTACCACGGGGCTCTTCTGATATAATTCCTTCCACCGAATCTTCAACTGTAAAACTGAAATCTTCCGAGACAACGGCAATTGCGCATACAAACCTGGCCGTTCTGTATTTTTTATCGATACCTTTTAGCAGGTTAATAATTTTATTGTTTTTTTCTTCCTGGCTTGTACCCTCGCCTGCAAAGCGGGAAGTGAAAATTCCCGGGGCTCCGTTAAGAAAATCTATTTCAAGACCACTGTCGTCTGCCAGAATAATTCCTTCAGTAACGCTACTGAGTGTTTTTGCTTTTATCATGGCATTTTCGCTGAATGTTGCCCCTTTTTCGTCAAACTCGGGGATAAAGCCCAGTTCTTTCATTGAAACAACCTGCAGCGGAAGATCTTTTAAAATCTCTTTTATTTCCCTGATTTTTCCTTTATTACCCGAAGCAATAACCAGTCTGTCCATACCTGAAAACCAATTACCCCTTCAGCATAACATTCTTTTGTATTTCAATTAGTTCTGCAATTCCTTTTTCCGCCATATCGAGGAGCTGGTTAAGGTCTTCCCGCGAAAAAGGCGATAATTCACCTGTTGCCTGAAGCTCGGTTAACTGGCCGGTATCAGTCATTACTACGTTCATGTCCACTGTAGCATTGGCATCTTCTTCATAGCACAGGTCCAGCAGCTTGTTGTCATTTACAATCCCGACACTTACGGCTGCAACAAAATTTTTAACCGGCATTTCGGTAATAATGTTTTTGTCCATAAGGTACCTGCATGCGTCCATCAGAGCAATAAAACCCCCGGTAATTGAAGCAGTCCTGGTACCTCCGTCAGCCTGGATTACATCGCAGTCTATAATTATCGTTCGTTCACCAAGCAGCTTGAAATCCACAACCGAACGCAGCGAACGCCCAATTAGGCGCTGTATTTCATATGACCTGCCGTTTAATTTAAGCTTGTTAATATCCCTGACATTTCTTACCTGGGTTGCGCGGGGAAGCATACTGTATTCGGCGGTTACCCAGCCTTCTCCGGTGCCTTTCCTGAAAGGAGGAACCTTGTCGTCGACGGATGCGGTGCAGATCACCTTGGTATTACCGAATTCAACCAGAACCGAGCCTTCGGCATGATAAATATAGTTTCTTGTAATATTAATTCTTCTGAGTTCATTGTATTTTCTACCGTCAATACGCTGCATAACCGTTATTCCTCTCATTCTGCAAAAATAAAAAATCATTCAAAACCGGAACAGTTTTGTGATAAATGCGCTAAAATTGCTTACATAAATATTATCACAATGTGAAATATAAAAAAATCAAAAGAATTAATGAATTCTTTTGATTTTTTTATTTACTTTTTATATATGTTTATTTTCTATAATATTTAATAAATTTATTTAGACAATATTTTCAGTATGCTCTCACACAGGGATTCTGCCGCTTTCTGCCTGTACTCCTCGGTGTTCAGTTTTGCAAGTTCCTCATCATTGGTAAGGCAACCTATTTCCACCAGTACGGCAGGCATTTTGGTCTTTTTCAGCACAACAAAGTTTGCGCTCTTGATACCCAGGTCATTGCTGCCAAGATTTTTAATCAGGTCATTGTGTATTATTGTTGCATATTCTTTACCCTTATAGCTTGTGGGATAATAGAAAGTCATTGTACCATGCATTGCTTTCATAAGAGCATTGTGGTGTATGCTTATGAAAACATCTGCACCCCATTCGTTGGCCATTTCGGCACGTTCATCAAGTCCTACGAAAACATCGGTCGTCCTTGTGAGCCTAACATTGACTCCCCTTTCTTTCAGCAGTTTTTCAAGCCTTAATGCTATATCAAGATTATACCATTTTTCATCCTTTCCGTATGTTGCACCTGGGTCCGAGCCGCCATGGCCGGGGTCAAGAACAACCAGCTTCCCGCCTGCAACAGGATTTATTATGCTGCCTGAATCGTTTTTCGTATCACCGGAATCCGAACCGGGACCGTAATCTGGAGCACTGCCTGAACCTGTTCCGGTAACGGGCTCAATTATTACTTCATTGCTGTTACCGGTGTACCGAAGGCTATACTTTATATCATTCCTAGTCCTGGTTATGGACAGAAAAGCGCTGTCACCCGAAGTAAGGGTCTGGATGGCTTTCATCAGACTGTCCCCGACTTCGAGTTTGCCGCTGCCCAGGTCAATGATACCGTTCGGGAAAACGAAAGTATATGTATTCAAATATTTATCGTCATCTATGATGATATCTTCGCTGTTCTGCTGGAATTTCTCCCTTATTCCCTCTCCCGTAAGTTTTAATGTAAAACTGCCAACGTCTCCGGCAAGTACCAGGTTTTTTATTCCGGAATATGACAGTTTCAGGATTAACCTGTTGCCGTTCCTGGTTTCGTCGTAATCAGTATTGTCAGGAACCTCAAGTACAATTCTGGCAGTCGTATTGTCAAACTGCCCGGTGCGGATCTTTGTATACATGCTTCCGGCAGGTGCTTTTTTCTCGCCGGATTCAATGTAATTGCCGTATAGATCCACAACTATTCTTGAAGGATTTGTAAGCCTGAAAACTTTGTAATTGCCTAAGTTTACCGCATCAATAACAATGGTGTTTGCAGATGCAGTGTATGTTACGGTCCCCGAGCGTTCCTCACCGCCGCGGTTGATTAATCCGCCGCCGGAAGGTACTGGAGTTGGAGTAGGTGTCGGATTTGAAGGCTTTGGCGTCGGGGTTGGCGTTACGGTTCTGGGTACAGGAGTCGGGGACGGAGTGACGGTAGGTGCTGCACCTGCACTGATAACTATTTTTGTTCCCGTGTTTCCGTCTGATGAAAGTGCCCAGTTAAAATCGTCCTTGCCTGAAATCCGTATGTTTGTTTCATTGTGAAGTTTGCTTACCGATGAAATAATGCCGTATAAAATTGAATTTCCAGGCAGGACTTCGTTTTTGAAACTGTTGTTTAATGGCATTTTAATATGCAATATTTTCTCCACGTCACGATACTCAATGCTGTATTTTTCCGGATTGTTCCTGGTTTCTTTCTCCAGGTTCACACCGTCTATATGGATTATAACCCTTTCGCCGTCTACAGTATATCGTATTGGACCGGTACCAGTTTCATCTGCGCCTGATGCCGGTGCCGGTGTCGGTGCGGCAGGCTTTGGCGTTGGGGAAGGCGTTGGTGTCAGCACCGGTTTCGGCGTCGGTGTAGGAGCAGGTGTTGGCGTGGTTTTAGGTTCAGGAGACACGGAAGGCGACGGAGTCGGAGTTGGTGTGGGTGTCGGTGTCGGTGTGGGTTTGGGCGTAGGTGTAGGTGTTGCATCTGCACTTCCCGGCGCACTTTCCGCTGTTGCCTGTATACTTATTTTTATACCATTGGAAACGGTTTCGACGGAGTATTTCGGATTTTTACTCACTTCCGTGACGACACTGACTACCTTAAAGTCGGTATCGGCCTGGGCGTAACGGATTTGTTTGACCGATCCTGCATAAACGTTCAGGTAACCGGGGTTATCCACCCTGGCATCCGAAAATTGGACGCATAACCTGTAATATGGATTGTCCTCTGTAGGATTCAGCACATAATGTTTATTTATCTTGGTTGCTCCCGTTTCAATGAATACAATTTCTTTGCCGTTCTCGGTATAATACGTGATTTTGCTGACCGTTCCGTTCAGTTTTGCTTCCTTGACAACCGCAGAGTTTTCATTGCTGTTGCTCCACTGAACGGCGAGACTTTTTCCGTCATCCTTTACCGATACGGTATACCCGAAATATCCTGCAGTGAGTGAAAGCGGAACCATTGTATTTCCGTTGACAGTTGCCACGGGCAGACTGGTATCCACTTTTGACCCGTTTTTATATATAGCCTGGTCTTCCAGGCTGAAATCCATCCTTTTTGATCCCTTTTGCACGTACGCAGTCCTTGTATTGTTGTCGTATCCCACGGTCATTCCCAGGTAATCCTGGAAAACTTCCCTTAACGGTACATATGCAACACCTGAAATAACAATGCACGGTGTCTGCGTGGGAATCCATAAGCCGTTAAGCTCGAGATTATACAGCGTTCCTTTATATGTTGATTTCTGACCTGCTATATCTACAATTATCTCCTGGGAAAAAGATGTGTTTGTTAACCATAAGCTAATAATCAAAACCAAAGCCAAGAATACGCTAAGCTTTTTCATTCGTAATCCCCCAAAACAGTATCTCTTTATCTAATTTTTCGTCATTTTTCTGCATCATGCTGATAATTGTTCGGATAATTTAACATAAAGGTAATATTTCTATAATTTTATTGGTTGTAGATTATTGATTTGACAAAAAAATAACAGTATACTGTAAAAAACATGTTAAACTTTAACCCGGTTTACTAATTTTTTGCAAGGGGTTGTCATATATGATTTTGTCAATTGCGATATTTATATTGATGCAGACGGATTATATTTTGACAATTGTCGGAAACAGGCTGAAAAACAAAAAATACTCGGAATATTTTGTTTTTGATTCTTATGAACTGAACCCGTTACATAAGAAAAACATGGAAAAAAACAAAGTCTTTAATTTCTGGTACATATTTGCATCCGTTTTTCTTTCACTGGCCGTATACACAGTTACAGTTTACGGCAGGGAAAACCTGGCGGAATTCATGGCAGGGGGTCTTCTGATACATTATACGATTTTGATCTCAAGACATTTGAGCAACATTATAACTTTCTCGGTTTTTGAACGGAAAAATTCACTTGTGGAAGGAAGGATACGCTTATCCGGTAAATATTTACTGCTAATCTCAAGGCTTAATTACATGTCTTTTGCCGTTGTGCTTGCGGTGATAAGCATTTTTTCCTTTTCCTATTTTGTCCTGGGTGGGCTTGTTATGAGCATTCTTATGTTTTTTGCCCACTTTCTGTGGGAACTGGCAGGCAGTAAATCCGGGTAATGCCGAACAGCCCGATTCTGTCCGGAAAAGCTGCGATGATTCATTCCCAGCAGGTATATACCGGCTTCTTTTTGTGAACCGATTCCTGGTATGAGAAAATACAGCCACAGTATTTCTGGAGATAATATCCCCGCTTGTACGCTTCGTTCTTTCCTTCCCTGTATAAAGGCCTGAAATCACGATAAATAAATTCAACACCGTATCTGTCTGCGGCAGTTTCAGCAATCTTTCGGATTTTTTCATGGTCCTGCCACGGACTTATCAGAAGAGTGGTTGTAAAGGAATCAAAGCCGCTTTCCCTGGCGGTTTTGGCTATATGGTTAACCCGCAGCGCATAACAGAACTCACATCGCCGAAGCTTTTCTCCTGCAAGGTTTTTTTTCCAGTAATCGACCATAACCGAATCGTCATATAGAACCCTGATATTCTCATCTGCAGCCAGGGCTTTTACTGAGTTCTTTCTGGCTTCATTCTCGGCTGAAGGATGTATGTTAGGGTTGTAATAGTAACCGGTAATATCAAATCCTCCGTCGCTTTTAAGTTTATGGATAACTCCCGTTGCGCACGGGGCGCAGCATATATGAAGCAGAAGATTTTTGACCATATAGTACATTCTCCCCTTTTAATCTATCGTATCAGGTCTGTTTGCCAGGTATATATTTGCAGCCGGGATAGCCACTTCAATCCCAAGTTCGTCCATAATATGCATAAGTTTGAGGTTTACATCTTCCTTTATTGCAAGAAAATCCTGATATGCAGCCGATTTTGCGTAAAATATCACGAGCAGTTCAAATCCGTTCTGCCCGTATGCGTCCAAATATACATAAACCGGAGTATCGTGGACTTCGGGATGGTTTTCGAGCATTTTCCTGGTACGTCTGAGTAAAGTTTCCAATATTTCTGCGTTTGTGCCGTATTTTACGGGAAGGCAGAATTTTACCCTTCTTCTGTCCCTTCTCGAACAGTTTGTAACGTTTGCTTTGGCTATTGTTGAATTTGGTACCGTAACAATTGTCAGATCGGGAGTACGGATTCGTGTGCTTCTGAAACCTATGTCTTCAACGGTTCCTTCCAGACCGTCAAACTGGATATAATCACCTACGTTAAAAGGTTTGTCCAGCATTATTGCAAGCCCGCCGAAAAGATTGGCAAGGGTTTCCTGTGCAGCCAGCGCAAGGGCAAGACCGCCGAGACCAAGTCCCGTCAGCAGTGCGCCGAGATCGTACTTCCACTCTTTCGCAATGACGCTTATCATTACTACAGCAACAATAACTTTGATTCCTTTGTTGACGAAAGGTACAAGAAGATCATCCAGCTCTGTATGAGTCTTTTTAGTAAACCTTTCAAAAATACGGGTTATTATGCCTGAAGCCCGGTAAACAGCCCAGAATACTGCGAATATTATCAGTGAACGTATAATATGCCCGGTAAAAGAATCGTCTGTAACCTTAAACCCAAGAATTCTTACAGACAAATACATACCGACTGTAAGAAACAATAATTTTAATGGAGGATCAAATGCAGTTATCAGTTCATCATCTGTAATTTCTTTTGTTCTCGATGTTATTTTTTTCAGAAGAGCCGTTATTGAAACTGCAGGTATTTTTCTTACGGTAAAGACAATAGCAATAATTAACCCGGCAGCTACAATACGCCATATTTCTATGCTTAAAAAGGTATATGACAGTATTTCGGAAAGTCTCCCGGCAAAGGAATTCAGCAAATCCATATTAAGCCCCCTTTTATGTATTTCAGTTATCATATGACCTTATCCTTTCAGCCAGTTCCAGGTGCTCCCTGCAGCCCAGTACTTTTTCCGGGTCTTCCCTGCTTATGTCGTTAAAAAGACCTCTGTTATACTTAACTCTGAGTATTCTTTCCACCGATTCGTTGAGTCTTTCGGATGAAATATATCCGTCATCGTAAGCCTTTTTTATGCCGGCTATCGCAGCATCAAGATTTTCCGGCATAAGAAGAATGTCTGCACCGGCAAGAAATGCCTTAACTGCTGCTTCTTCTGATGAAAAATGCCCGGTAATTGCTTTCATGTTCAGGGCATCAGTTATAATGAGACCGTTAAATCCCAGCTCATTCCTGAGAATATCCGTTAATATTTCGGGTTTAAGCGTTGCAGGCAAATTCTCGCCGGGTATTTCAGGAGTAAGAATATGGGCCGTCATTACACCGTCTGCCCCCTCACGGATTCCCGCAATGAAAGGCAGAAGTTCGGTGCTTAAAAGCCTTTCCTTCGTATGGCTCACCGAAGCTGTTCCGTAATGAGTATCGGTACTGGTATCGCCGTGCCCTGGAAAATGTTTCAGAACAGCAGACACCCGATGGCTTTGGATACCGTTTACAGCCGCAGCCACCATTATGCTTACTATCTTTGCCTCGCTTCCATATGACCTTGCACCTATAACAGGATTTTCGGGATTAGTGTTTATATCCGCGACAGGTGCAAAATTCATATTAAAGCCAAGGGATGCGATTTCCCTGGCAATGGCTGAAGCAACCTGTCTTGCAATATCAGGGTTCCCGGTTTTTCCTATTACAATATTGTCCGGAAAAACAGTGGCATGCATATCGGGACTTCTGGTTATGCGGCTTACCGTTTCTCCTTCCTCATCCACTGCGACAAAAAGCGGTATTTCTGACGCATCCTGAAGACCTTCAATTAAGCTGACTGTCTGGGGTATTGTTATTATATTCTCCGCAAACAGAATAACTCCGCCTATTCTGTATTTTTTTACTGCTGATTTTATTTCGTCGCTTGCTGCAAGTACTGCTTCTTCGGGTTTAAACGTACGCAAAGAAACTATGAAAAGCTGGCTGATCTTTTCCTCAACCGTCATTTTTTCCAAGATTGCTTTAATGGGATCAGGAGTCGGAACTGCAGTAACGGTAATTCCGGATTTATTTTCTTCATCGTTGTCGGTCGGTTTTTGTTCAGAGCCGCCTTGCTTACCACAGGCAGAAATTAAGATAAATATTGCTATAAGTAAAATTACCGTTTTTTTCATGTTTTCCTTCATTCCAGTTCTTTTGTAAAGTATGAGATTGCCTTTTCCAGTTCCGTGGTGTCAACCACGGTATCCTTACACGGGCCGTTAGGCCTTTTGTTTATTATACCATAAACGGGCAATTCCCTGACGTCCATTATTCCGGATGCAAGATCCCTTTCACAGGCAACGGCCACTACCAGCTCGGGATTCATATCCTTAACCGTTTTTCTTGCTGATGTACCGCCCGTGGCAAGCGCCACCCCTACACCGTATCTATTTACAATATTCTTTATCGCTCCGAGAGTACATCTGCAACATTGTCTGCATTCATTCAGTCCGTCCTTTATGCGAAAATCGCATTCTGAATACTGCAGGCAGTGAGGCAGAAGCACGAGAAGTTTTTCCGGATGCACTTTTTTGCCTGTGGATAAAACATAAATATTATTAGCTGTTATAAAAATACGTCTTATTTCATCTTTTCTGAGATTAAAAACATTACATGCACACAGTAAAAAAGGCATAAAAATTTTCAATGCAACATTCATAAAAAAAGAATAGGAACCTTCATTCCCCGTTTTTATTATGCCTTCTTCCCTTCCGAGTTTTGCATTAATGAATATAAAACCTGTCAACAGCAGCAGGAAAAAAAGCGACATTAATATGCCGGCAGCAATAAAAATAACACGAAAAACTTCTGTGCTGAAAAAAGCTGCAGCTGTTATTACTGCCACAGACAAAGAAAAAACGGCAATTATAACAATTATGGACAGAATTTTAAAGTAACTGTTCGGGTTCAAAGCAATCCCCCGGTTTAATCTCATGGCCGCACAAATATTGTTCGGCGGTCATCCTTTTTCCGCCGTCACACTGTAATTCAAGTATATTTATAATCCCTCTTCCTGCCTGCACCGAAACAATATCCTTTTTCACATCTATTATTGTTCCTGGTTTTTTCCCTGTTATTAATTCCCGATCGGATACATTGGTTTTCCAAATCCGCATTCTTTTCCCGTTTAGGTATGAATATGCACCCGGCCATGGATCGGTTCCTCTTACAAGATTGTGTATTGCTTCCGCCGGGGATTCCCAGTTTATTCTGCCGGTTTCACGGACAATTCTCGGAGCATATGTGGCTTCTGCTTCATTCTGGGGTATCGGCGTAATAGTTCCTTTTTCCAGGCCGGAAATGGTTTCAAGCAACAATTCTGCACCTGCTACTGACATTATATCGTGAAGCTGTCCTGCTGTCATGTCATCATCAATAGGTATCTCTTTAGTAAGAAGAATATCCCCTGCGTCCATTTTAAGAACGGTAAGCATTGTTGTAACGCCGGTTTTCTTTTCCCCGTTTATTATAGCCCATTGTATTGGTGCTGCCCCGCGGTACTTTGGCAATAGCGAACCATGAACGTTAACCGTACCGTACCTGGGAATATCCAGAACTTCCTGGGTGAGGAACTGGCCAAAGGCACAGGTGACAAAAAGCTCGGGTTCCAGTTCCTTTAAACGCTCCACTGAATCGCTGCTGCCTATTTTCTCGGGCTGCATGACAGGAATGCCGTATTTAAGTGCGCATACCTTTACCGGTGTAGATGAAACCTTATATCCTCTTCCTTTTGGTTTGTCCGGCTGTGTTACAACCATAACAACATCCATGCCGTTCCTGACTAAAATTTCAAGGCTTGGAACGGCAAATTCAGGGGTTCCCATAAAAACAATCCTCATAGACGCATCCTTCTCCCGTTCAGTTCTGGCAATTATTGCTCATTGTCAATATCAACATAGCGAATTACCTTGTCTTCGAAAAGAATACCGTCAAGGTGATCCATTTCATGGCAGAGGGCTCTGGCAAGCAGCCCGGTTCCTTCCACCGTATAAGGATCTCCTTCCTTGTTAAGTGCCTTAACAACAACGCGTTCAGGTCTTTTTACTTCTCCGTAAATTCCCGGTATGCTCAGGCATCCTTCAATGTCCTGTATCTGCTCTTCCGATTCTTCAATTTTTTCAGGATTTATCAGGACAATTGGTCCTTCGCCCACATCTATTACACAAATACGTTTCAGCACGCCTACCTGCGGAGCGGCGAGCCCGACTCCGTTGGCATGGTACATGGTTTCAATCATATCATCTATAAGTTCTTTTACTTTATCGTTTATTTCCTTAACGGGCTTACTTTTTTTCCTTAATACTTCATCGCCTTTTTTCCGGATTTCTCTTATTGCCATTAATTTTCCTCCCAACGATAATTATTCTTGTAAAATCAATATATTATTTACCCTGCAGTGATGTCATTATATCATACTGTACGGATTTATATCCACAGAAACGGTATAATCCTTTTTTTGAGAAGCACTGTATGTGTCATAAACCCACTCAAGTATGCCTGTAAGTGTTTTTACTTTCCGGTGCTTCAGAATTATTCGCCAGCGGTACTTGTTACGCAGTTTAATAAGCGGTGAAGGAGCAGGATCAGAGATATAGATATCGGAGTTAATGGTCCTGTCTTTAATTATGTCTGAATGAATTCTGTTAATTGTTTTAACTGCCAGGTCCCTGTTTTTTGATGAAACCTGTATTAACCCGAGCTGGTAAAAAGGAGGAAGTTTAAGCTCCCGCCGGAGTTCTATTTCCTGCCTGTAAAATTCCTCGTAGTCCTGCCTTACAGCAGCCTTAATACTGAAATTGTCGGGATTGTAAGTCTGAAGCACTACTCTTCCGTGCTTTTCAGCGCGTCCTGCTCTTCCCGCTGCCTGCGTTATAAGCTGGAATGTTCTTTCAGATGCCTTAAAGTCCCCGCTTCCCAGTAAGCTGTCGGCGGAAAGTATTCCTACCAGCGTAACATCAGGAAAATCATGGCCTTTTGCTATCATCTGCGTTCCTACGAGTACATCAATTTTCTCATTTCTGAATGTATCAAGGATTTTTTCATGCCCGTGTCTCCCGGTGGTTGTGTCCATATCCATCCTTATTACCGACATACCTGGACAAATCAGCGGAATCTGTTCTTCAACCTTCTGGGTACCGAGTCCGTGGAGATCAATGTTGCTGCTGTTGCATGCAGGGCATTTTAACGGTTTTCGCATTACATAACTGCAGTAGTGGCAGATAAGTTTCTGTTCCGGCTGGTGGTATGTGAGTGAAACGCTGCAGTACGGGCAAATTGCTATGTATCCGCAGTCCCTGCATTGCACGAAACTTGAATAGCCCCGCCGGTTTATAAAAATAATGGACTGTTCCCCGGCCTCTTTGTTCTTTATGAGTTCCTGCAACAAGATGCTGCTTATACCGCTTTTTAAACCCTTGTCCATTTCAGCCCGCATATCTACCGTTATAATTTCAGGTAGCGGTTTGTTGTTTGTTCGTTCCTTTATTTCAACCAGTTTTATTTTTCCAGATTTCGCCCTGTAATAATTTTCGACCGACGGCGTGGCAGAACCGTAAACCAGGAGCGCATTGTTGTACCTGCACCTGAATGCGGCTATTCCCCGTGCATCATATTTTGGTGTTCTGTCCGATTTATATGAAGTTTCATGTTCTTCATCAATTATAATTATGCCTATGTTTTCCATCGGTGCAAACACCGCTGAACGCGCCCCGATAACCACCCTGGCTTCGCCGTTTTTTATTCTGCGCCATTGATCATAGCGTTCCCCTATGGACAGACGGCTGTGCAGCAGAGCAACCATATTGCCGAACCTGCCCTTGAAAAGCCGTACGGTTTGAGGGGTAAGCCCGATTTCAGGTACCAGCAGGATGGCATTTCGGCCTTTTTCCACGATTCTGGCAATAACCTGCATGTAAACTTCGGTCTTTCCGCTGCCTGTCACGCCATGAAGCAATATCTCATGGAATTCCCCCGTATCCATGGATTCATATATGCTTTCAAGGGCATATTTCTGGCCCGACGTTGGCTGAAGCGGTTCGGTAACGGCAATATCCGTGTCCTCATATGGATTTCGTTCAACAGGTTGTTCGTGAAAATCAATATATCCCTTTTTTTTCATATTTTTAAGTGTATTCTGCGAAAAACCCAGTGCATTAAGTTCTGCAACAGGTATGCCTCCTTCTTCGTAAAGTATTTCCATGATGCGTATATGGTTCAGGCTGTTTACCTGGTTATTCTCAACCAGTTCCATAAACTCTTCCTCATCCATGGCAGGATATGCCACTTTTTCTGTTTTGGACCTGGCCTTCATCTGTATATGGCTGTCTGTTCTGATAATTTTCTTTTCAATAAGACGGTTCAGGATTTTCCTTACAGGTTTATTGATGATCTGCTGCAGTTCCTCCACCGGCATTTTACCCTTATTGTCCGACAATATTTTTACTATTTCATTTTCATCTTTATCCAGGTTTTCGATACCAGGAGCCAAAAGAATTACATCTTCGCTTAAATGAAGCCCAAGACCGGTTGGAAGCATGCATTTTATGGCCATGTCATGGGTACAGATATACCTGTTTCTCATGTACTTGCTCAATTCAATAAGTTCAGGGGTCAGCACGGGTGTTTCATCAACTGCCTGCAGGATTTCCTTTACATCCTGGAATTCGCTATTTTCCTTTACTTCCATAACAAATGCTTCCCGGGGCCTGCTTCCTTTACCGAACGGGACAATGACACGGATCCCGGGTTGTATAAATCCTTGCAGATGTTCCGGTACAAAATAATCGTATAGCTTGTCATATTCCCTTGCACTGTTCTGTAATGCAACTGATACGTACACGCTGATAGACACTCCTGTTTCAGTTCTTAATTTATTTTATATTATTGATCAGTTATTTTAAAGGATTTAGTTGTAAGTTTATGGTCAGAAGAAAAACCGCAAACCTGATTAGGTTTTATTTAAAAGAGTGCCCGGAGCTTTGGACAGGGCAATGTTTCATATGATGTTTTCGACAGCATAAAAAAAGCCTGCTGAAAACAGGCCTGTACAAGGTTCGGAAATTGATTTTCCGTTACAATGCATATTCTTTTGTTATAAAATCGGGAATATCCTTAATGTTCCCGCTTACTGAAAAGACAAAACGTATGTTGAACCTGTCATGTAATTCTTTTATTTTTTCGAAAAATTCCTGGTAATCGGGATTTTTACCGGATATGAGATCCAGCCTGTCTGTATAAAGAGCTGCAATATCATAGTCCGCAGCTATTAGACCGCTTACGAAACCATAGAATGAACAGAGATTGTCAATATTAAATTCCTGTATATTTACAAGCCGTACTTCATGCCTTAAGGCGGTAATAAGTTCATTTCCGGTGTCAATAAAAACTACGTGACCATTACAGGTATCAACCGTTCTGTGGGCATCTTCGATTAAGTATTTCGTTTTACCGACACCTTTTGTTCCGAATACTACTTTTATCAACGGAATCTTCTCCTTTTTGTGCATTTATTATACACTCTGGCTTTCTTTGTTTGCCTTCCGCGCATTATTGTTTTCCTTTAAATGTTCCATTTTTGAAATGGATACTTCGTAGGCAGTTCTCTCTTCAACGGTACCGTCAGGCAGTTTTTTCTGATAGTTCCTGCTTTGAATTCTTCCCCAGATCCTGATATTGTCGCCTATTTCGAAATTAGCCGCATACCTTGCATTTCGTCCCCATGCAATGCAGGGAATGTAGTCTGACTTGTTGTATGCTCGGTTTACTGCCAGAAGGATGTCCGCAATCTCACGGCCAAAAGGTGTTGTTCTGTAAACAGGTTTTTTGCAGATGAATCCGTTCAGATAAATACTGTTGGTTATCTTCGCATCTTCTATGTTGTCCAGGACAACAATATCACGGGCAAAAACGGTTAACAAAAGTTTGTGACCGCTTTCATTTCCGTAATTGTTGTAACTTCTGAACTGCCCGTCCACAGCAACCATTTTTCCGATCTCGAATTTTTCCAAAGGTAAAAGACGCTCTGAAAACATAACGGGAAGATAATCGTATGTATTACTGAGTCTCGGTACTTCAATGGTAAAGGTATAGAACCCTTCACCGTAAACTTCATGGCTGAATACAGGCTTTGATATAATGCTTCCGGACAAACTTACGCTATTATTATCCACCAGATTACCGGGCATGGATAAACCCCACTCCTCTCTGTCTTTCGTATCTGAAAATAAATTCATCTCATGTTAGCTTATTCTCAAAATATTATTTTTAGAAGTTTTCTTTATATATTTTTAAGAGTTTTAACCCATTAGTTACGCTTTCTCCTGTTCAAAAACTCAATTAATCGGGCAATAACAGCAAAAAGGTTTATCCAGCAACACTTATATCAAAGCCGGTATTCAACTGTTCGGCAGTTAATTTAATTATATCCATATATATACTGTTGTGCAATGTCCTTTCAATTATTTACGAATTTTTGCTTTTGACTGCCTTTTATATGCAAATCAGTTGCTGTCTTCGGTTCCGTTCAAATTCACGTCGTGCAGTACCGCAAAAGAAGCAGCAGCCAATATATTGTAAGGATCCGCTGCAGTACTGTCCATATTTATTACGTATTCCTGAGGTTCAATCCTGTTTCCTCCGGCTGTAACAAGTGCTGTTCTTATATAGCAAAGAAAACGTCCGCTCAGCAAAGGTTCACCGGTACTTGATGTCGTGATGTTGGAGTCCTTGCCGAAACCGTAGCACAAAACCCTACATAATTCTTCATCGGTAAAATTTGACGTTTTTATAATATCTCCGTTTAAAATAACCGTTAAATTATTGAAAGATTTTTTATTTTTTCGGATTATTCCGGATACGATAAGCCAATCGTTATAATCATTTATGATCAGTGTATCAAGCGTGATAACGTTCAGAGCTTCTTCGATATTTGAGATTTTAATTTTAATAACAAGTATTTCGGTTCCTGTTTGGTTAACTGCCATGCAATAATTGTTCCAGGCTTCTCTGTTCCTGAAATATCCGTATTCTGTAAAACTTGCCTTTCTGTTTTTGAGCAGGTATTTTATTGTGTCTATAATTTCCCGGGTGTTGCTGTTTTCAATAATTCCGGCTATATGCATTGCTTTCTCCCGTGTTTTTGACAAAAGATTTTATATTTTGATGTGATATTATCTTTTGCAATTATTGATTTGATATTCAGATATGAAATACATGCAGATGTCATTAAAGCTCAGATATATACGTTCTTTCATTGTTAAATGCGCACAGCATGGACATAAGCTCATCCGTATTGTCTGAAAACAGCCATTTGTCTATATTCTTTTCATCTATAATGACAGGCATGCGATTGTGAATGGTCTGTACTTTTTCGTTTGCTTCGGTTGTCAGAATGGTAAAAGCCGGAAAAATGGCATTATTGTTTTTATCCATGAAAAACCAGTAAATACCTGCCATATAAAAGAGCTTATTGTCAATGGTTATAAAATGCTTTATTTTTTTGTCTCCTGTTTTTTTCCATTCAAAGAATCCCGTTGCAGGAACAAGGCATCTGCGTTTCCTGAAAGGTGCCATGAACATGGGTTTTTCCGAGACTGTTTCAGACCTGGCATTGAAAATCAGCTTTTTTCCGTTGGGCGACGGGAATCCCCATTTAACTGCATGTATTCTTCTTTCGCCCTTATCAGGTGTAATAACAGGCACAGTATCACCGGGAAAAATTTCGCCGTGCTTCTTAAGCAGGTGCTGTTCAACTTCCGAAACCAGTTTTGCAAAATCATCCAGTTCTTTCTCGGGAATATAGAATCTTCCGCACATATTAATAATCCTTTCAGGTCTGCTGTTTTTTATATTATATACCATTTTATTATTTCAGGCATCATGATTTTTACAAGGTTACGGAAAATTTTATACATCTTAAGCTGCCGGAAAAATTAAGGGTTGCACGCATGGCACGGGAAAGCGCCCGTCAGTGCGCATTCCTGCCTGGTATCGTATATCCTGTCTTTTGCTGTTAAAACGGGGCAGTTATCCCTGTGATAATAAAAAATGCCGTTCATATCCTGCTGAATGAAATAGTGATTTTTTCTTACAATCCTTGCGGCTCCCAGTGCGTAACTGTTGAATCTTTCCCCGCCAAGCCCGAGGGGGAGCCCCTGAAAAAAAGCCAAAATGCCTATATCTTCAATATTTTGCTGCCAGTCACCGTCTGAAATCAGTGGCGGACTGAAATGATATGTAATGCCGTACAGTTTTGCGTATTTGTTGTGCTCGTTTATCTCGGCATTTACATCCTCCTTAATTGATTCTATTATGGTTCTTTTTCTTACCTGTTCAAACAGTTCTTCATCACGGATTATTTCACTGTCTGGAAGTATATATGCGATGTCGCGTCTTTTTCCTTCATATGCTGATTTGGTTTTTAAATCTATCACCCTGACATAGTCATCAAGGGTAAAAATATATAAATAACCGTTTTTTTCATAAACATAAGGTTTTTTCGGTTTCCATACCATTTCCCTTTCTTTTTCGCCTTTGCTGTTTGTATAAGTTTCCATGGAATAAATCCACCATCCGTCATAGTCTATAATTGCTATTACCGGGATATATGCCCTTAATGCATGTTTAGCGGTTTCAACATGCATTATGCCGAAATTGGCATAAAGGGTATTGAAGAATGCTTCAACTGCTTTTTCACGGGATATAAACGTTTTGTCACCTATTCCTCTTATAGTCATCGCGTATGATGCGTCCTCCACGGCAGTGTCCAGGTATCTGTTCAGCACTGTGCTCCTGTACTCGGCATATTTCAGGTTATCGGCCTTTATCCTCATAAGTAAAACAAATGGCATGGTTATAAAAACAAACAATACGGCAATATCAGTTATTTTCATCCCTTACCATTCCCCCGTAACTTACAATAATTCTGCCTGCCGGAAGTTCAGCCATCAGCAGCATCTGCTGTACTTTTGCCGACGGCGTTTTGTTCAGGTTTACAACCTTTACTCTGAAAATATCACCTGCCGAAAGATGATACCTGCAGTTATTATTTTCGGCCATACTGTCGCCGGGAAATAACCTTTCAAGGATTTCTTCAGTATATGTTATTCTCCGGTTTATTTTGTAGTCATGCTGAAATGACGTCATGTCGACAGGATCTGTGTATACCGGATCAATGCTGAAATGTATATGTTCCATGGTTATATCATAAACATTTCCGGTAGCAGAAAGAGATTCGCGAAACTGGATGTACATCAGCGGTGTGATATAACCCAGGTTTCTTACCGAATCGACGAATTCTGTAGTTTCATTAAGGACTATTATTCTTGTAATATCATCCTGCCGTGCCAGCAGGTTTTCCACCGGAAAAATGAAAAGCAGGAAAACTGAAATAACAAGTGCGACAATTTTGCTCAGCGTGTCCGACAATCATCTTTCACCTCCTGTCTTTTTAAATTTGACCATTATAACCTTTCCTGAGGTATCATAGACATATTCAGTCCTGTATTTTGCGGCCATGTCCACCAGTCCGAAATTGAATTCCCCGATTTCCGTTGTTTTCGGTATTATTACCGAATCAACCGAAATATCCGTTTCAAGCCCGTTATTAATACAGGCGATGATAAAAGCCCCTGAAACGATATTCTCCTTTTCGGTCACACCATTGCCTGGTATTACATAAACAGACCCTCTGTCGGCAATACTGCCGTTGACCGTGTTTATCAGTTTGTTTTTTTCATTATAGAGCGAAAAAAACAATGAAAAGGCAATGATAATGATAAATACAAGACAGAAGTATGAGATTGCTTTATTCAGGTTTTCATCCATAAGTAACCCACCATGGTTCTGAAAAATTTTTTGCTATTTTTGCTCAAAAATAAGCGCTATGATCCTTCCATTTTCATCCCTGATAACCTGGCCTTTGAATATGCCATTGGGATTTACATAGTCATCTTTTGCTTCATCCATCAGGTCAGAGATGTTGCCCGTGCTATTGCCAATAATTTTTCCGGTGCTTGTGTCAACTTCGTTTATATACCATTTGCCGTTGCCGGATTTGTTTTTGTTTGTAATCACTTTTATCCCGATATAGTCGTCCTTGAATCTTCTTACGGTATTAACCACTTCGCTGCCGCTTATTTCAAGACCGTCATAAATGGTGTACTGGGACTCGGAAAGCTCGGTATTCAGCCTTTCCAGCCTTCCGATTGTTTTCAGCGCGGTATTCTGGCCTGAACGCATAAGAATGAAACCGATTGAAACCACTGCCATTGTAATGACAACACCTGCACCGATTATAATTGCTTTAAGTGAATTTTCCATAAACATCCTCCTCCTTATGAATGACCCCAAATTGTGTTTATTTATCAGAATAATTTGCTGATTTCATTGGAAAAATTAATCATCTGCTTTGTGCTTACGAGGATGAAGGGAACCAGCAGATAAAGGAGTATGGTTGCTCCCATGGGAATGAAAGCAATAAATTTACCCCACATTCCTTTCCTTGCCACCGTAATTTCGTTATCCTGCTTCCTCTTTTCCATGTAGAATTCTCTTTCAAGCTTAAGCTCATCAAAAGCCTGTTCAACCGTGATTTTGTCAGCTGCGGAGATGAGGTTTTCCACGATTCTTGCAAACGGCGGATACGGTTCGTCAATGAGCAGCTGTTCCAGGGCCTGCCTGTCACCGTATTCATAACAGTTGATGCATTTCTGTATGGAAGGTTTGAATATTTCCGCGAACTGTTCCATCCAGTGCAGAATATCTTCCACGCTTATTCTGTCCAAATGCATCAGCATGAGTATTATTGTATGGAATTGCTTTACTTCATCCTCCATGCTAATTCTTAATACCCGCTCCCTGAAAAGCAGCATCCAGTAAGGTATATGGTAGGATATTGCTGCAATCAGTATGCATATCAGTAATTCCCACCATTTAAAAACATGGGACCTGTATTTATTAATTTTTTCCAGTATTCTTAATGCGGCCGCCTGTGCCTGACTGTCACTGTAATTCTCTTTCTGTCTTATTGCCTCTTCCAGTTCATGAAAGGTTATTTGCCGGTTTTTGAATTCATTGATATATTTCCTGTCAAATTCTAATTGCTCCAGTTCCGCCTTCCTGTCTATGTTCGGGTTATAATCGGCCAGCTTAAGGTTCAGGGATGAGTAGAGAAGGTTTTGCCGTGCAATCCAGTGGACATTAAGGATTACGATAATACCGACAGCAAATGCTGCGACTGAATACAAGATTTGCTTCAGTATGAATTCGTGTATGCTCATCCGTGACTGTGTTCTGTTCAGCAGTCTTTCATATTTTAAGGACCTGGAGTATTTCTTTTCCAATAAAACCCCGGTAATATATCTGAAAAACGGTATATTAACAAGTATGGTCAGAAGTTTATTTTCCGGTACAGTGTATCCTGAATCAGACTGTAACCTGCCTATCAGCTGATAAGCGGTCAAAGCGAGAATAAACAGCATACCCGCTGCCAAAAAACCATATACCCCGTCATAGTATTCATGCAGTTCCGGAATATTTGATACAGCCCATTTCCTGATAAGGTTTACGGTAAATATAGGAAACACCGCTATTGCAGAAAGGCTCTGAAAAAGGTATCCCAGTTTTTCCCTTCTCAGCATTTCCATGTTGATTTCCTGTTTCAGATAATTAAGATTATTGAGGTAAACGGACTTTCCTTCAACGGTTTTGTCGCCGAAACGCTGGACAAGGTAACTCATGGCAATAAATGTTTTCATATACTTGTTCGGAGCGGTTTCATAAAACTGTTCCACACGGTCGTCAATATTCCTGTCTGTAAGGATTTCATACATTCTGTTCGCATGAAGGGACATTTCATAATCGCATTCCCCGATGCTGTCGTAAATTGCTTCATCAATCATTCCATGCTCATGGTAATGATGTCTTACATTCCCCAAAAAAACCTCAAACTGTTTCAAAATATTATTGTCAAGTCTGTCGACCAGCAGTTTCATTATCTGATTATGAATTATGTAAACGGTAAAGACCGAGATTACGGCAAAAAACAGGTTATGGCTCAATCCCAGCAGAATGCCCAATACCACCGCTGAAATTCCGAGAGAAATAAGCGTGAAACGCATAGTCTTTCGTCCTATGGTCCATTCGTCGGACAAATCAAGTATTTCAATGCGTTTTCTTATCTTTTCCATGTATTTTTTCAGCGGTTTGAACTTTATTGCCAGCCTGTATAATGAGTACAGAAAATCTTTTTTCATTCGCAGATTTACTACTGCTTCATTTCTTTTCTTCAGTTTCAGAAGAAAAATGTAAGCTATTGCTGCTGACATAACTGCAAAAACAATTACAATTAACAGAAAAATTATCATGGCATGTTCATTCATCAGGCTTCACTCCAGTTAAAATACTTGCTCAGAAAGATTTTGAATTCTGCTCGTTCTTCTTCAGTCAGGTTTTTCATGATGGAATTAATCTGGTTTCGGCTCGGTGGTGCACATGCCTTGTATTCCCCGTTTTCAAATACAACGATATCCCTTGTTTCAAAAACTTTTCTGTCGGTCATTCTTATAAAAAACTCCCTGGCAATGTTCAAAAAACTTTTTAGATCGGCTTCACCTTCAGCCTTCTCAATTTCCGGGTAATCGGTATTTTCTACCGGGATTACCTCGGTAATCCGTTCAATATACCTGTGTCCTGAGATATCCCTGTTCATGTGGATATCGAAGTTAATCACGTCTGCCACCTGCTGTTCGGCAATTTTTTCATTTGAGAAAACCCCGGTTTGCAGAAGATTGTTTCTTAGTGATTTAACCAGATCCGCCGTTGTTTTTGCATGATGAGTAAACAGCGTAAAGAGGCTTGCTACCTGTGCCATCTGGATCATCAGCGAGCTTACCGGGGCTGAAGCAACTTCACCCAAGATATTTACAGTACCGTCTGTTTTCTTCTGAAGGTCCAGTCCTTCCTGGCCGGATATTGTGGATGTTTCCCTGAAAGTCAGGATATTCCGTTCAGGGTAAATTCTTCTCAGATGCAGTTCAAAAGCCATTTCCTGGATTCGTAGTGTAAAAGCCGGGCTGATGAATTTTATAATTGACATTAGCAACGTGGTTTTGCCGGTTCCCTGGGCACCTGTAATGGCCGTAACGCGGCATCCTTTTATGAGCCATTTTATTAAACCTATTGGTATTTCGCTGTTTTTGTCTGTGATTAGCTCTTCAATTTCAGCTTTTTCAATACTGTCAAATTTCCTTACGAAAAATGCCCACGATTCTGAAAACGGAGGGCGCACCACAACAACCCTGCTTCCGTCCTTCATGTCGTTAACCTTGTATCCGTTGCTTTCACTGAGCTGACCGGGATAATTATAACGGTATATGTTTTTGCATACACGGATTAATTCTGCCTCGGATCCGAAACTTAAAAAAGACAGGTGAATTGTTTTGCCCTTGAAAAAAATCCAGACAGAATCATAGTTGGACGGTAGCCTTGATATAATTGAAAGACTTACGTTCAAATCGGCTTCTTCGTGAAAGGTCGGAGGTATTCCCGAAACACCCCCGGATACCCCGTCAATACGCATATCCCGTATTTCATCGATAACACCGAAACCTTTGTAAAGCTGGTAAACTCTTTGGGATATAATGTTCAGCTTGTCCTCAAACGTATTTATAAAGGCTTCTTTTGAAAAAATGTTTTCAATCTGTTCTTTTGTTATCACATAAGATATGCCTTCACCGGTTATGACCGGGCTGTCAAGGCTGTATTTCTGAATTAGCTTTTCAAGAGCCCTGTAGCCGTATTTTTTCTTGTAGTGGTAAAGAAGTATTTCAAACTTGTCCTGCACAGTCAGTTTCCGGGGATTATCGAAGCTTATTATGTTGTTTACGTTGGTTTCATTTACCATATATTTCTTTACAAGAATGTCCTTTATAAAGTCCTTAACATAATTTTTTGCATTTATGTCGCCGTATGTACAGTTTTTCAGGGCTCTGCGCAGTTTATTCCTGTTGTGCATTCTCTTTTCGAATTCTTCTTTTGTTATGTTGAGTTCATACAGGTTTGTTTTCAGGATTTCATTAAAGGCTTCCTTGATAAAAGAAAGTATTGTTTCGATTGAGAACCTGTCTTCATCAAGGGCCATGGCTTTTATCCCTGTTTTTCCGGCATCCTTTAAGTACAGGACAAAAAAGACAAGTAATCCGATAAGAATCATGGCAATCAGCAGTTCATTCACCTTGACCACCCGCTGCATATTTGTCTTCAAGGCCAAGCAGGCGCAGCATGGATTCCGCGGTTTCTGCCACGCCTTTGATAAAACTGGAGTGTATATCGTTTTTATCCGCTTTAAGGTTTTTTATAATAAAATCAACTGCCCTGCTTTCAATACATGCATCCGCAAATTCGGTACTGTATGGTATTGCATGTATATGGTCCAGTCTAAACCGCTTTTTTATTTTTTTAATGTTGTATCTTGAATTTCCGTCATATTTTCCGATTATAAGGAATGCCTTGTCCATGTAATTCCCGTAATTGCTCAGAAAATTATCAATAGTGTAAGGATTCTGACTGAGATTAACTGCTATCAAATCCGAATTCTCAATGATACTGCGGGATACTTCGTTTATGCCGGGGGCAGTATCGATAAGAACAAGATCGTAGTAATCTGCGGCAGACTTCAGTATCAAATGTATAGTTTCCTTCAGGCCGTTTTGGTAAATGTCCATATTCGTTATTCTTGTGCCTGCCAGCAAATCCAGCCTGTTTCTTATGACAGTTGTCGTGTAGCATGCTATTTCATCCTTTTCAATCCGGTTGAACCTGATAAACCTGCTTAATGCATCTATACCCGTATCCGAAAAATCCATAAGGCTGTGTTCAAGGTATGATTTGTCAATGAAAGCCGTCTCTAACGTACTTCTGTCAAAATGGTTATGAGCAACAAGAATGCGCATACGGCATCTGAACGCCAGATAAACGGCTACTGCAATCATATTGTTTGTTGTTCCTACCTGGTGGTAATTGCTCCAGAAAGATACCTGCAACTTTTACCCCCCCTGCTGTGCTTTTTTTAATGCTTTTCTGACATCTCTGCGCTGTTTTTCAAAAACTTCTGATATGATGTCAGTCAGCATTGCCTTATACTCTTTGGGAATCCTGCTGAATTTGAAAACGTCGTCATATTGGGTCAAAAGCCTTGCTGAATATTCCTTTTCGTCGAACGGGAGTTCGTAGGATGCAATAAGGTTTGTGAAATGTCGTGTTCTGAGCAGCGATTCAATATATTCCGCCCTTATCTTTCCATATACCGTGTCTCTTATAATCTGTACTGCGTCCGGCCTTACAGGCAAATTACCAAGCCAGGAAGAAAGGGGTATAATGTGATGCCTGTTAAGGTCGGTTACAATTATCAATACCTTCAGTAATCCAATATCACCATAGGTATGCGGATTGGTACCAAGGTCAACCAATACTGCTGAGTAATCATTAACAGGGAGATTTTCAACGGATACATTTCCAAAACCCAGGTAAACGTCTACTCCCCTGTATTCAATAAGGCAGCTGCTACCATTTTCATACGGCACAGAGTAAACGAGCTCACAATTATCAGAGCGGTCTATGATTGCCGTCCTTTCCCCTGATACATGAAGAATTCTTGAAAGATACAGGATAATATCCGATTTGCAGGATCCTGCAAATCCAATAATAACAGTATTACTCATATTTCCCGTCCTTTAATTATTAGTTGAATATTTCCGATTCCACGGAAAGCGAACCGTCAGTATTTGCTTTTTCTGCTTTTTTAACGGATTCCTCACGTGATCTTATTGCTTCCGTTGTTTTTGAAAGCTCTTCGCTGACACCCGAGGAAACCCTGCTGACGTTTTCATTTGCCATCAGGTTCAGATTTCTTTCCAGTGCTGCTCTTGCTTCCCTGGCAAGGGCGTCGGAGGCCTTTTCCACAATATTCGGGTCATTTTTCATAAGATCCAGGACTGCTTCATTTGCGGCATAGAACGGAATGGTTGCTTCCTGTAATTCCGGAATTATGTACGTGGTAATGTAAATTTTTGTCCCGGGATGTATGTAGGCATCAATAATTGCACTGCTTATATTGTGGATTTCAGATTCGTTGAGCCATAACCGGATTAAGTTTTTTTCAGGGATTATATCCCTGATTTGCTTCTTGCTTAACACGATGTAGTTTTCGCCAGTGGGGAAAAATATCCGCACATCAATAAAATCCCCCTTTTTCAGGTTTGCCTGGAGCTGAAACATGTTGAATTCATGCTCGCGCAAGTCATCGGGCAGGATTTCATCAGTAACCATCATTTTAAGAACAGGTATTCCGGAAGGAAGAGATATTTTGCATACCTTGCCCATATCGGTTTCATCAAGGAGATTTACCTGGGGAATGTCAAGCCTTGTTTCAACAACATCGAACATATCCTTTGCCAGGATGGTACCCACTGGTATATCATTTATAGGCACAAGAACACGCCTGTTGAGCGAATACAAGTCAAACTGCAGCTGCTCCAGGTTCTCCTCATATTTTTCCTCGGCTTTGGCTATACCTGTCCTGTACATGCAATAAAACACCGATATCGCAGCAAGATATGTAAAAATAACAAGTATTATCCGAAAAAAGGACAGAATTTTTCGTCTCCGGAAGAAAGCCATTTGTTTTCACCTTCTGTTGTTATGCTTTTCTTGTTCGGAAAAGTTTCCCGTAAATATTTTCAATTTCACTGTTCGCGGCAGAATCAATTTTCCATGGGTTTACCGCAAATGGAACGGTAATTATGTTTATTTTCCTGAAGTATGATTTCAGAATATTTACAGACTTTTTGTCCTGCATAGGAAATGTAAGGTAGGTGTTTGGCATTTTCAGAACATCTTCATACCTTTTTATAAACATGTCCACCGAAAATATCTTCCAGTCCGCACCAGGTGCCACAATCAGCCTAACGTCACTCCTGGGCATCAGCCTGGAAATATATTCATCGTGGATACCGTAGTCCAGCAATATATAATCATAGTCTGCTCTTCTGAAATTGTCTAATTTTTCTGTTCCCATTGACGGGTAGATACATAATCCTTTTATGTCGAAATAACCTTTCCTGCTGAGCTGGGATTCCTTGCCGAGTAATTTGCAAAGTCGCAACGCATCACCGTGTTCATGGTATTCAAGTACTGCAGTTTTGTAACCCTTGTTTTTAAGCCACATTCCAAAGAGCATACAGAGATGGGTCACGCCCGCTCCGCTCTGAATGCCCGAAACACTTATTTCCACAGCGTTTTTCCCCGTGTTGTAAAACGAATGGCTTTCCTTTTTCCGGGTATTGAACATAACTATTGCATTCAGGATTTCATCTGTACTCAGGTAACGTTCATCAGGATCCCTTGCAGTGCATTTAAGAATAATGGAAATCAGTTCTTCAGAAACACATGCATCTTCGAGGCAAGCCTTCATATCAGATTCACTGCAGTTTATCGGGTGTATTCCCGTAAGCAGGTGAAATAAAGTCATACCGAAGTTATATATATCGGTCCTTATATCTGTTCGGCCCGAACCATATTGCTCAGGAGCAGCATATCCCGGGGTACCCAGGTATACGGTGTCATCATACCGGTTTTCCCTGAACTGCCTGGCTGCACCGAAATCTACCAGTTTTACAGAACCGTCCCCTGCAACTATCAGGTTGGATGGCTTTAGATCCCTGTAAATAATTGGGTTTGGGGTACATTTGTGAAGATATGACAATGCATCAAGGATTTGCACAGACCAGGAAAGAACGCTTTTTTCATCAAATCTTCCATACCGGTTAAGCAATTCCTGAAGGTTTGGACCTTCATAATAATCAAAAACTGCAATAATTTTAAAATCTTCCCTAATAACATCGACAATTCTCGGAAAGGCAGGATGATTCAGCATTTTCAGAACCGAAAGCTCATTTTCCGCTATGGCATCGTCACAGGACATTACTTTTAATGCCCATGGAGTATTAAGATGAATATGATAGGCTTTATATACTTCACCTGATCCGCCTGAACCAAGTTTTTCAACAATATGATACTTTCCTCCTACAATTTTGCCTGTCATTTTGGCTTGTCACAGCTCCCGTTCACAATACTGGCAATCAAAGGATGATAATGAATCAATCAATGTTTTTATTTTGAGTAATATTTAGCAATCAGGAGAGTAATTCCCATTTTAATACAGGAATTATGCTTATGCAATTGTGGTATTTGGTATAATATGGAATAAAACTTATTTTTTTTGCGTGGATGGGATATTTTTTTGATTGAATGGAGAATTAACTCGGAAATGCAGGAAAAAATGCCTGTTTTTTTGACTAAAAAGTTAAACTGCGAAAATAAAAAGGACAGCTGCTGATTATTTTATCAACACCTGCCCCGCGGAACGGTTAAACGGTATTTCTTAACAGAAAAGGACAACAGAAGAACAGTCTCAGACTTCCATTATTTCATCAATTTTTGCTTCGATAATTTTGTCAATATTCTCTATGTAGTCATCGGTAATTTTCTGGACATCTTCTTCGGTTGTTTTCAGATCATCTTCGGTTATTTCACCGTTTTTCTTCATTTTTTTGTATTGCTCAATAGCATCGCGGCGTACCTGCCGGATTGCAACTTTCGCATTCTCGCCTATCTTTTTAACCTGTTTTGTAAGCTCTATTCTGCGTTCTTCTGTCAAAGGAGGGAAAATCAGACGAATTGCCTTACCGTCATTGTTAGGATTTAAGCCAAGGTTGGCGGCATTAATGGCTTTTTCGATATCCTGCAGGATTTTGGGATCCCATGGCTGAATTACTATTTGCCTGGCTTCCGGAATATTAATATTGGCCAGCTGGTTTATAGGTGTGGGAACTCCGTAATATTCCACGGTAACCTTGTCCAGAAGACGCGGATTTGCTCTGCCTGCTCGAATACCGGCAAGCTCTTCTTTTAATACTGCAATGGTCTTGTCCATTTTGTCGGTAATATGTTTGTATTCATTCCGCATTTGTCATACCTCCCTTGCAATATATGTCCCAATATTTTCTCCTGTAAGAACCCTGATTATATTATCGGGATCTTTTATGCCGAAAACAATAACTGGTATATTGTTGTCCATGCATAATGTTGATGCAGTTGAATCCATAACTCCCAGCTGGCGGTTCAGCATTTCCATGTATGTTATTCTTTCAATTTTTATAGCATTGCTGTTAAGCTTAGGATCCGAATCATATACTGCATCCACGTTTTTCGCAAGCAAAATTGCTTCAGCGTCTATTTCGGCCGCCCGCAATGCTGCAGCTGTATCTGTTGTAAAGTAAGGATTTCCTGTTCCGCATGCGAAAATAACCACACGCTTTTTCTCCAGGTGCCTTACTGCTCGACCTCGTATATATGGTTCAGCTATTCTTCTCATATCAATTGCGGTCTGAACCCGTGTGGGCACACCTCTTGATTCAAGAGCATCTGCAAGGGCAAGTGCATTGATTACCGTAGCAAGCATTCCCATATGATCTGATGTTGTTCGGTCCATTCCTTTTCCGTGACGACCTCTCCAGAAATTTCCGCCGCCTACGACAATTGCAACTTCCACACCCATATCGGTTGCTTTTTTTATGGAGGAACATATTTCCCCCAGAAATTCCTGATCCAGTCCGAATCCTTTGTCTCCTGCAAGGGCTTCTCCGCTTATTTTGAGCAAAATCCGCTTATATTTTAGACCCATATAATTCCTCCGGCAATAATTTTATAACATTCAAAAGGGTATATTAATAGTTCATATTAATATACCCTTTTATTGAATACATCATTTAATCTGCTTCATTACTTCTTCGGCGAAATTCTCTTCTCTCTTTTCCAGTCCTTCGCCCATTTCATAACGTACAAAACGGCGAATGCTGATGTTTTCTCCTATCTTGGCAATTTTTTCATTCAAAATGTCTTTTACGGTCTTGTCAGGATCCTTGATAAACGGCTGTTCAAGCAAACAAACTTCCTTAAAGAATTTTTCAATACGTCCGGCAACCATCTTCTCTGCAATATTGGCAGGTTTGCCTTCATTCATGGCCTGTGCCATCAGTATCTCTTTTTCTCTGTCAATTACTTCCTGGGGTATGTCTTCCCTTTTTACATACTGAGGATTGCTTGCTGCTATCTGCATGGCTATGTCTTTTACAAAGCTTCTGAATTCTTCATTTTTTGCAGCGAAATCGGTTTCGATATTAACTTCCACAAGAACGCCGATTCTTCCGCCGCCATGAATATATGCATCAACGATACCTTCCGCAGCGATTCTTCCTGACTTCTTGGCAGCGGTCGCCAGGCCTTTCTGCCTTAAATATTCAATGGCTTTTTCCATATCCCCGTTACTTTCGATAAGTGCCTTTTTGCAGTCCACTATTCCGCTGCCCGTTCTCTCACGGAGTTCCTTAACCATTTCAGCAGTTATATTCATTATTATCCTCCCTATCTATATTCTTTTATTCTTCATCACTTTCTTCAGTTTCCTTTATGGCTTCGTTGTCAACGCTTATTTCGTCAAGGTTGAATTCTTCATCTTCACCGGATGCATTGCCGTCCGATGAAGGTGTGAACTGTTCGCCCTGCCTTGCTTCAATTACTGCGTCAGCCATTTTTGAAGCAATCAGTTTTACAGCGCGAATGGCATCGTCATTACCCGGTATTACATAGTCAATTTCATCGGGATCACAATTAGTATCTACAATAGCCACGATAGGAATACCTAATTTCCTCGCTTCCAGTACGGCAATTCTTTCTTTCTTGGGATCAACTATGAATACCGCACTTGGCAGCCTCTTCATTTCACAGATACCGCCGAGGTTCTTTTCGAGTTTTTCCATTTCAAGCCTTAACTTTGTTACTTCCTTCTTCGGAAGAACTTCAAAAATACCTTCTTCCTCCATTTTCTGAAGCTCTTTCAGGCGTTCAATCCGTTTCTGGATGGTTTTAAAGTTAGTCAGCATTCCGCCGAGCCAGCGGTTATTTACATAAAACATTCCGCATCTTTCGGCTTCCTGGCGAATTGCATCCTGGGCCTGTTTTTTCGTTCCCACGAAAAGAACTTCTCCGCCTTCCATTACGACATTACGCAGGAAATAATAAGCTTCCTCAAGTTTCTTGACTGTTTTCTGAAGGTCGATGATATAGATTCCGTTTCGCTCGGTGAAGATGTATTCCGCCATCTTCGGGTTCCATCTTCTTGTTTGGTGTCCGAAATGGACTCCTGCTTCCAGCAGTTGTTTCATTGAAATTACAGACATGTTATTTTAACCTCCTGTTCATCCTCCGTAGTTTTCAACTTTGCAAAACACCCTTGTAACCGTAAAAAAAGCAGCTATGCTGCGTTTTATGTTATAACAGGGCACAGTTTTGCAAATCAAACTACGTGTGTATTTATATTCTCATGTAGTATACCATACAGTCTGATATTTGGCAACAAGCAATTTTTTGCCGCATTTCACGCAACAATCAGCGGATGTTCCGGCATATATCCGAGATATTGCCTGATTTTTGCAGTATTTTGCAGCTTATTGCCCGTAGGTTTCAGTTCTCCTGAAACTTTGCTGTTGTCATCCTCCCCTTTTTCTTCAAACCTGTAAAGCTGGTTCAGTTTTATTTCCCCGTTTTCAACTCCAAGAACTTCGCTTATTTCGGTAACTTTTCGCGTACCGTCCCTGAAACGCGAAAGAAATATCATTAAATCTAGACTTGAAGCTATTTGTTTTCTTATTGCTTCCAGAGGAATAGGGGCTGCCATCATGACCATCGTTTCAAGCCGTGAAAGCATATCACGGATGGAATTTGCATGCCCGGTGGACATGGAACCTTCATGACCTGTGTTCATTGCCTGTAGCATGTCCAGTGCTTCTTCACCCCGTACTTCTCCTACAATTATTCTTTCGGGCCGCATTCGCAGGCTTGTTTTAATAAGCATTTTCATTGGTATTTCTCCCTTGCCTTCGGTATTGGCGTTGCGTGTTTCCATCCTTGCAAGGTTCTCCACATTGGAAAGCCTTAACTCTGCAGAATCCTCTATTGTAATTATTCGCTCATGTACGGGAATAAAATCTGAAAGAACGTTCAGAAATGTTGTTTTACCCGAACCGGTACCGCCGCATATGAAAAGGTTGTATTTCGCCCGGACTAGAATTTTCAGCAATTCTGCAGCTTCTTTACTGATTGAGCCTGATTCCACCAGTTTTTCCATTGTCATTGATTTTTCGGGAAACTTTCTTATGGTCATAAGCGGACCGTTCAGTGCTACCGGGCTTAAAACAACATTAACTCTTGAACCGTCGGGCAGCCTTGCATCAACAATGGGCTGGGCTTCATTTACGCTTCTGTTTACCCTGGCAACTATACGCTGGATCAGATCCTCAAGCTGTTCCCTGCTTTCGAATTTGAGAGGTGTTTTCCGGGAAATGCCGTTTTTTTCAATAAATATATTATCCGGGCCGTTTATCATGATTTCGGTTATTTCGGGATCTTCAAGCAAAGGTTCAAGAATGTCAAATCTCCGCAATGAATTAAATACATTTTCAACAAGTCTCTTTTTTTCAGAGATACTAAGATGCATATTTCTTGTTTTTTCAAATACCACTTCTTCTACCGTATTCATCAGTACATTGTCCATATCGTCTTCCGGAATATTCATTAGTTCGGTTCTTTTAACGGCTTCATATCGTATTTCCCTGATCAGATCATTATCCGGTAGATGGTTCATTGCGCTCCCACCTTGTTATATTTCATTGCCGTGTTTTGAGAACAGGTTTTCAAGCTGGTTCATTCTCGGAGGATCCAGATTGATATTGTCAGTATATGACAGTATTGATTCATCAATCCAGGATATTATATGGCAGTTTTCAATATCCGGAATAAGGATGCCGTCGTCATTACCGCAGAAAATCCATATAACTTTCCCGCCGCTTCCCGGAATGCGGTTTATCATGTTTTTCAGCCGCGGAACCTGGTGCATGTGTTTTTTATTAAAAGGAACCATTATATACGAAGCATTTTCAAGGAATTTCATCGTCGCAGGACCGGTATTGCAGTCGGAATTAATAATGATTTTCGAAAAATTCCCCCATGATCTCAGTGCTTCGATAAAAACCTGAATTTCTTCATTGGTAAGCTCCCATAAATCTGAGGGGTTGTCCAGCGGTGGAATGAAGTTCATGTTTCCGTTTGAGACCACTGCACTTTCCAGTGCCATGACCGGATTACCTTTACGGCTTTTTATGTAATAAAATATGTCAGAAAGGTTCTTTCCGCAAGAACTGGAATTGACGTCCATTGCAATGAACGGGAAGGATTCCAGGCTAATATAAACATGATTTTCTGACAGTACTGTCAATAACAGTGCGAAAGCAGATCTTAAGAAAATACTGGGCGAAAAACAGACAACCAGTTCACTCCTGCCCGGAGTATACATGTATCCGGTTTCTGCAGAGTTTTCAGAAAGTACCGACTGGATTTCAGAATAAATAACCGGAGCAGGCTGATATTTTTTGATTGCAGGAAGGTTTTCAAGTTTCGTGTTATAGCCCAGAACTGCAGTCGTTACGTTTTTGACTTCCGTATTTGTAAGAAAATCTTCCGCTGCAAGGATAAAATCGATTTTTTCATCGCTTTCGGATATAAACTTTCTGAAGCTTTCCGGTTCTGTAAATACCGAGACTCGGAACTGGCCGGATTTGTTCTCGGCAAACCATCGGGCAAAATGACTGACATAGTCATAGTCCCTGTCTGCGAGGACAAGATGTAACGGAGACACCGTTATCACCTCTGAAACAAGTTTTAAGTGCAGAAATAATTCATTCCGTAATGTATAATTATATATTTATTTACATATTTTACTTGAATTATATTAAATATGCAATATTATCTGAAATGTGGAAAGTAATAATGGGAATTCTATTTAGTTTCGTCGGTTCTTGACAGAAACATTTCAGGAACGTCACCGACAATTACCGTTTCAGAGACGATTATCTCCCTTTCTATTTTTTCTTCCCTGGCTGCCAGCGGAAAAAGTATTTTAACGTTTACCGATACGTTCATTTTCAGCTTATGAACAGTCTGGTTAATCCCGGCGTCATGGAACTGCGACACAGGTACAACTTTCACCTTTCCTGCGGGAATAATCCTGAAAGGTATTGAAAAACCGTAAGATGACAATAATTTTACGCCTGTTGCTGAACCCAGCGGAACTTTAATTCTCTCATGCTCCCTGGATTTTATCTCGTTCTGGATTGACTCTGAGAGTACCGATGCAAACCGGTTTATCTCAATTCCGTTTGTTTCAATTGATGCAACCGTTCCGTCCTTGTTATATGCTACGGAAACAAAATTCCGGTCCTGGAACGCGAAAGTTGCTGCCAGTACCCCGCGGTCTATGTAGTCGTTTACCAGGTGTGCAGCCTTATATTCACAGATATTTTCGACTGCGGCACTGAAATTGGCTGACAGTTTACCAAAAGCGGCGATAAGAAAGACAATGCTCAGCAATATCCGCAAAAAATACGCAAAATCATGCAGAAATGCATTACCGAATAAAATTGGACGCGGTTTTTTTCTGTAACGGATTCTTATATAGGGTATATATCTGCCGTATAAATATCTTTTCATAAGAATACCCCCATACATTCAATATATAGATATGGGGGTATTACGGTGCTTGTATGAAATTTAACTCAATCAGTCAAGATAATCCTTGAGCTTTTTGCTCCTGCTGGGATGACGGAGTTTTCTGAGCGCTTTTGCTTCAATCTGTCGTATTCTTTCACGGGTAACATTGAATTCCTTTCCAACCTCTTCAAGTGTCCTGGCTCTTCCGTCATCAAGCCCGAAACGGAGACGTAAAACTTTTTCCTCTCTCGGAGTCAGCGTATCAAGTACATCCATCAGCTGTTCTTTCATCAGAGTGAACGCTGCAGATTCATCTGGTGCCGGTGCGTCATCGTCAGGGATAAAGTCACCTAAATGACTGTCTTCTTCTTCGCCTATAGGAGTCTCAAGTGAAACAGGTTCCTGTGAAATCTTCATGATTTCACGAACTTTTTCTTCAGAAAGACCCATTTCCTGGGCAATCTCTTCAGGTGTAGGTTCTCTTCCAAGTTCCTGCAGCAGCTGCCTTGATACCCTTATCAGCTTGTTTATCGTTTCAACCATGTGCACGGGTATACGTATTGTCCTTGCCTGATCTGCAATGGCGCGGGTAATTGCCTGCCTTATCCACCATGTAGCGTAGGTACTGAACTTGAAACCCTTTCTGTAGTCGAATTTCTCAACGGCTTTTATAAGACCGAGGTTTCCTTCCTGTATCAGGTCAAGGAACAGCATTCCTCTTCCCACATACCTTTTCGCAATGCTGACAACAAGGCGGAGGTTAGCTTCCGCAAGCCTTTTCTTAGGCTCTTCTTCACCCGCTTCCATTCTCTTTGCAAGTTCAATCTCTTCTTCTGCGGTCAGAAGAGGAACTTTGCCTATTTCCTTCAGATACATCCGTACCGGGTCGTCAATGGCAATGCCTTCAGGAATGCCCAACTCGGGATCTTCTTCCAGATCTATTTCTTCAATTTCATCATCTATCTCCGGTACGACATCAATCCCCATACGTTCAAGGGCATCGTAAATCCTCTCGATTTTCTCAGGGGGCAAATCGACTGTTTCAAAAGCATCCATTATTTCCTTGTATGTCAGCATGCCCTTGGCCTTACCCAGTTCCGCCAGTTCCCGGAGTATAGCCGCAGGTTCTTTTTTAGCTCCCTGGTTCTTGCTGTTCTTTATATTTGAAGCTTTATCATTGCTTTTTTCCTTTTCATTCTTATCTTTACCGGTTGTTTTTTCCTTGCCGCTCTTTTCGTTTTTCTCCTTGTTTAATGTATCAGCAGTCATATCATTATTTTTCTCCGTATCTTTTTCCTTATCCGTATCAACTGCACCGGCAGAAAGATTTTTGTTCTTGTTATCTGCCATATTTATCTATTTCACCTCTCGTCCGTGAATAGTATTTTATCATTTATTTGCTATTTTTCTGATAACAGACTGAAGTTGTTCCTGGAGTCGTTTTTTTTCTTCTATATTGGTAATATTCTTCAAACGCATCAAAATATCCTTTTTTTCTTCTTCCAGTTTTAAAATTTCAAGTTTTTGCAATATATCTTCGAGAGCTTTTTCGGGTTCACCAAAGCCGCCGAATGATTCTGAAATCTGGATGATAGATGAAGCCTTGTCAGGATCAAGCTTTGAAATATATTCCTCCATAACAAAGCAGTCGCCGTTATTCAGTCTGTTATACAATACGGCTGCCATTTCTTTCAGGCTGTCATCGCTGAATTCCGATACGGGATATCGGACGGCAGCTTTTTCATACAACCAGTTTTCGCGGCATAACAGGGCCAGCAGCATTTTTTCATAGCGGACTCTTGTATCTTCATTTTTGGTAACTGAACGCGGTTTTACCAAACCAGTCAGTTCCTTTTTTGCAGAATAAAACTCTGTGGTTTTCTCCCTGCGCTGCTTCTGTTTAAGCCGCCTGTCAACCTCTGCGTGCAGTGCGTCTGCTGAAATTCCGTAATCTTCAGATATTTTCATGATAACAATTTCCCTTTCCAGGAAATTGTCCCGTTCGGTCAGGAGTTCTGCTACGCCGTTCAGAAAATTCAGTCTGTCTTCTTCACTGCCTGATGAATACGTGTTTTTTAACACGTTTATTTTATACTCTAAAACTGATATTGCCCGATCTATCAACATTTTAAACTTTTCCGGACCATTTTTTCTGATAAATTCATCGGGATCTTTTCCGTCAGGAATCTGAAGTATTTTTGCCTGGCAGCCAACTCTGTTTAGGATTTCAAGGCCTCTTTCGGTTGCTTTTTGTCCTGCGGAATCCGAATCGTATGATAGTATAACCTCATCCGCATATTTTTTTAACAATCTCCCCTGCATGCTGGTCAATGCCGTTCCCAGCGAAGCCACTGCAAAATCTATTCCTGCCTGATGCAGCGAGATAACATCCATATATCCTTCTACAACCAGAAGCTTTTTTTCCCTGCTCTTTTTTGCCAGATTAAGTCCGAACAGCTCTCGTCCCTTGCTGTAACATGGAGTTTCGGGCGAATTAATATATTTCGGAATAGAGTCATCCAGTACTCTTCCGCCAAAAGCCACTACATTGCCTCTGATATCAAATATCGGAAAAATAATTCTTCCCCTGAACCTGTCTATTAAACCGCCGTTTTTGCTTTTTATGGCGAGTCCCGACTGTATAAGTATGGATTCTTCGAATCCTTCCCTTAGCAGGTGGTCTGACAGCGAACTCCATTCATCCGGAGCATAGCCAAGCCCGAACTGTCTTATGATCCTGTTGCTTAAGCCTCTGCTATGGAGATATTTCAGTGCTTCTCTGCCCTTTTCAGATGCAAGACACGAAAAGTAAAACCTGGCAGCAGCCCGGTTAATTTCAATAATTCTTTTTCTCAGCCTGATCCTCTGCTGTTCTTCCTGGTTATCCGGCTCAGGCAGCACTATTCCTGCTCTGTCTGCAAGCAATCTCAGCGCATCCGGAAAACTTAAGTTTTCGATGTTCATGATAAAATGAAACACATTTCCGCCGTTATTGCAACCAAAGCAGTAATAGAACTGCCTTACGGGCTCCACATGAAAAGACGGTGTCTTTTCATTGTGAAAAGGGCATAATCCAAAATACCCCCCTCCTCTCTTTTCAAGGCGGACATATTCAGAAACCACTTCCACCAGATCATTGCTTAACCTGACTTCTTCAATTATTTCATCGGGATAATAATTCATAAACCCCCCAAAAATAATATATTATCATATTCGACAATTTTTTTTAAAATCCTTCTTCTCATGAATAAATAAATTTTCATCCTAAAATCCGAGTTTAGAAACATAAATCTGTCAAAATCTCATCCATCTGGCCGGTACAAAGATTGTACTGAATATGTTAATCGCATATCTGTCGGTCATTCCTGCTATATAATCACAAACTACCCGTTCAATTCCGTCTTCGTCAATTCTCCTGCGGAATTCCCCGGGAAGCAGCCCGGGTTCTTCGATTAGCCTTGTATAAAGGATTCGGATAAGATTTTCGGCTTTGCCTTCCTCTGTTTTTGCGCTTGAACCTATATAAACATTCCTGAACATAAAATTCCTAAGTTCTTCGGTGGCTTCACGGTACTCATCACTCATCGTGATTTCATTTTTATCCCTGCTGTTCTCTATAATATTTACAATCATGTTATTAATCCGTTCACTGGACGTATTGCCAAGTACTTTCAGGCAGCTTTTAGGCAGTTCGTCCTGGGAAATAACGCCGCCGCGTATTGCATCTTCTATATCATGGTTTATATATGCAATTCTGTCGGCAAATCTTACTATGCGCCCTTCCAGGGTATCGGCTTTTTTATCTCCTGTATGACAGAGTATGCCGTTCAGCACTTCATATGTAAGATTAAGTCCATTGCCGTTTTTTTCAAGCTTTTCAGCAACCCTTACGCTTTGCTCGTTATGTTTAAATCCCAGGGAGCATATTTCCTGCAGTACTCTTTCCCCTGCATGTCCGAATGGGGTATGTCCCAGGTCATGCCCAAGGGCAATAGCCTCAGTTAAGTCTTCGTTAAGCCTTAAGCTGCGTGCTATGGTCCGTGCTATCTGTGACACTTCGAGAGTATGAGTAAGTCTTGTTCTGTAATGATCTCCTTCCGGAGATATGAACACCTGGGTTTTATGCTTAAGCCTTCTGAATGCCTTGGAATAAATAATTCTGTCCCTGTCTCTCTGAAAATCCGTTCTTATACTGCATTTTTCTTCAGGACGGGCCCTTCCTTTCGATCTGGACGACAATGCGGCATACGGAGAAAGAATTTTTTCCTCAATTCTTTCCGTTTCCTCACGGATTGTCATAAAACCACCTCATTAAAATATATATACCCACAAAAAATCAGAAATAAGCATCGAAGGCCCCAAATCGTGTCAGCAGCGCACAGGTTTAAAAAGAATATATCGCAAAAAAGGACAGCTTTTACTGTCCCTTGTTGCGAACTTTAATGAAATTTGAATTTACCTGAGTCCATTACATTTCAGACAAACAGTTTCTGCAAATATGTCGTCCCTTATACTCAACCATTTCTTCAGAAACATTGTTACAGAATGTGCAGCGAGGAACATATTTGTCAAGAACAACGTTTCCGTCGTTATCAATGAACATCTCAATACTGTCGCCTTCATTGATGTTAAGCTGTTTTCTCAGTGATTTTGGCAACACTATTCTCCCCAGTGCATCCAGTTTTCTTACATATCCTGTAGCTTTCATTAATGAAAAACCCCCCCCCGATAAAATTATAAATATTAAACTGTTATTTCCTATAATTAAAAATATCACAAAACAATACAAGAAAAAAGATAACTCATTGCAGGAAATTTGTCAATACAAAACAATAAAAGGAGAGGAATTCCCTCTCCATACTATTTTAGCCATGACATCATTTTTCTAAGTTCTCTTCCTGTTTTTGCAAGCAGGTGTTCAGCTTCCTTCCTTCTTGATGCAAGAAGCCTTGCCCTTCCTCCTGCCTTGTTCTCAGCTATCCATTTCGATGCAAATGTTCCGTCCTGTATTTCTGCCAGCACCTGTTTCATTGCTTTTCTGCTTTCCTCATTGATTATTCTTTTACCGGTGGTATAGTCCCCGTATTCTGCAGTGTCGCTTATTGAGTAGCGCATGAATTCAAAACCGCCTTGATAAATGAGGTCCACAATCAGCTTCATTTCATGAACGCATTCGAAATAGGCGCTTTCAGGCTGGTAACCTGCTTCCACAAGCGTTTCAAAACCTGCTTTCATAAGTTCTGTAACACCGCCGCACAAAACAGCCTGTTCACCAAACAGGTCGGTTTCTGTTTCCTCCCTGAACGTAGTTTCAAGAATACCGGCGCGCCCTGCACCAATACCGGCGGCATATGCAAGGGCCAAATCCTTTGCTTTGCCGGTATAGTCCTGATGCACCGCTATCAGCGATGGCACACCGCGTCCTTCAAGGTACTGGGATCGAACCGTATGTCCCGGACCTTTCGGGGCAACCATTGTCACATCCACGTATTCGGGAGGTATAATCTGGTTGTAATGAATGTTGAACCCATGGGCAAACATAAGCATATTGCCTTCTTCAAGGTTTTTCTCTATGCTTTCCTTATATATATCCGCCTGAACCTGGTCGGGAACGAGAATCATAATGATATCTCCGGCCTTTGCCGCTTCATCGGTGTTCAGCACTTTCAGCCCAGCCTGCTCGGCTTTTTCGCGGCTTTTTGAACCCGGAGCCAGGCCAACTACGACGTTAACGCCGCTGTCCTTCAAATTCAGTGCATGGGCGTGCCCCTGGCTGCCATAACCTATAATGGCCACAGTTTTGTTTTCAAGCAGTTTAAGGTTGCAGTCTCTGTCATAATACATCTTTGCCATAGGTATCCTTCCTTTCAATATTATAGAATGAATTATACAATTGTTTTCTCACCGCGTTCCAGCGAGATAAGCCCGGTACGGACGTCTTCAAGAATGCCGAATGGTTTCAGCATCTGCTGCATAGCCGCTACCTTCTTTGAACTTCCTGACGTTTCAATTGTAAGTGTTTTTTCAGAAATATCAACTATATTTGCCCGGAATACTTCGGCTATCTGCATTATTTCAGAACGAACCGAAGTGTCTGCATTAACCTTGAACAATGCAAGTTCCCGGTGCACCGATTCTTCCATATCAAGCCTCTTTACCTTGATTACGTCGATTAGTTTTGCCAGTTGTTTTTCTACCTGTTCAACCGTGTTTTCATCACCGTCAACAACTATCGTCATGCGGGATATTGCAGGGTTCGTAGTAACGCCTACTGCAAGACTTTCAATATTGAATCCCCTTCTGCTGAACAGTCCCGATACCCTTGACAAAACGCCTGCATGGTTATTAACCAGTACTGATAGAACATGCTTCATACTGCATACCCCCAATATCATATATCGTCAGTTGAATTACGGTTATCAGTTTATTGAAACATCAGCCCGAAGAAGCGATCACTCCAGTATCGCACCTTTGTCTGCCGAGGATACAAGCCTTGCATAGCGAGCAAGGTATCCTTTTTTAATCCTTGGTTCAGGTGCTTTCCATTCTTTCAGCCTGTTGCTTATTTCTTCATCGCTGAGGTTGACATCCAGTTTTCCTTCGGGTATGTTAATCGTAATAATATCTCCGTCCCTTACGGCGGCAATAGGACCGCCTACGGCTGCTTCAGGCGAAACATGGCCTATTGACGCACCGCGGGTTGCACCTGAAAATCTGCCGTCTGTTATCAATGCAACGTCCTTGTCCAGCCCCATACCGGCGATCGCGGATGTAGGACCAAGCATTTCACGCATTCCGGGACCGCCTTTAGGCCCCTCATAGCGGATAATGACTACGTCACCCTTCTTTATTTTCCCGCCATAAATGGCTTTAATGGCTTCGTCCTCGGAGTCGAAGACGCGGGCAGGTCCGCTGTGGCGAAGCATTTCTTCCGCTACTGCGGCACGTTTGACAACAGCACCGGCAGGTGCAATATTTCCGCGCAGAACGGCAATTCCTCCTGTTGGACTGTACGGATTGTCAATATCACGAATAACATTCCTGTCTTTTACAACGGCATTCTTAATATTATCTGCCTGGGTTTTGCAGGTTACGGTTATAAGATCCAGGTGCAGGAGATTCTTTTTCGACAGTTCCTTCATAACTGCCTGTACGCCGCCTGCCCGGTATAAATCCTGGACATGGTAAAGCCCGCTTGGCGCGAGTTTGCAAAGATTCGGAACCTTTGCGCTGATTTCGTTTATTATGTCCAGGTTAAGACTTATTCCCGCAGCATGAGCAATGGCCAGAAGATGAAGAACGGAGTTCGTGGAGCATCCGAGCGCCATATCCACTGCCAGGGCGTTTTCAAAAGCTTCAGGTACGAGGATGTCCAACGGTTTAATATCCTTTTCTACCAGTTCCATAATCTTCATTCCGGCTTTTTTCGCAAGTCTTATTCTTTCCGCATAAACCGCAGGTATCGTACCGTTTCCCGGAAGTCCCATACCCAGAACTTCGGTCAGGCAGTTCATTGAATTGGCCGTAAACATTCCGGAGCATGAACCGCAGCCCGGGCATGCATTATTCTCATATTCGAGTACTTCTTCCTCGGTCATTGCTCCGGCCTTGAAGGCACCAACGGCTTCGAAAACACTGTTCAGGTCCAGGTCTTTTCCATTGATATTCAGGGAAAGCATCGGACCGCCGCTTATAAAGATTGACGGAACGTTTATTCTTGCGGCAGCCATCAGCATGCCGGGAACTATTTTGTCGCAGTTCGGTATAAATACCATGCCGTCAAAGCTGTGAGCCAAAGCCATTGCCTCGCAGGAATCGGCTATAAGTTCCCTGCTTGCCAGGGAATATTTCATTCCTTCATGACCCATAGCTATGCCGTCACATATCCCGATACAGCCGAATTCCACGGGAGTACCTCCTGCAAGACGTATACCGGCTTTTACAGCTTCGGCTATTTTGCTTAAATGAACATGCCCCGGTACAATTTCATTTACGGAGTTTACTACTCCAATCAGCGGGCGTTCAATTTCTTCATCCGTATAGCCCATGGCCTTGAAAAGGCTCCTGTGTGGTGCCCTTTCTATGCCCTTTTTTATAATATCGCTGCGCATAAAAGATTCACTTCCCCGTAAAATATATAGTCAAATTACATGTTATTAAGTTGTTATGTCATTACATCTTTACAATATCATCTTTATTGCCAGTTATGGTCTTCCTTTGATTTTCACATTTTTAAAAATATTTTTTCATGTTTTTTACCGGTAAAGCAATAAGTAATTTTGCCTCAGGTATAAATCAGCTGGTCAATACCTTTTCCTGGGGGTACTATCGGCAAAACCCTTTCATCGATATCGATTATGAAATCAATGACAACGGGTACAGTATCCGAGCTCAAGGCTTTTTCTATTGCAGGAACAACTTCTTCTTTCTTTGTTACCCTAATTCCTATTGCACCATATGCTTCCGCAAGTTTTACGAAATCCGGACCCCTGTCCAGCGTAGTTTGTGAATATCTCCTGTCATAGAACATTGTCTGCCATTGGCGTACCATTCCAAGGGTTCCGTTGTTAAGCAGTGCTATAATTATGGGCAGCTTGTAATAAACAGCAGTCGCAAGCTCATTGCAGTTCATCCTGAAACTTCCGTCACCGGCGAAATTGATTACTTTCCTGCCGGGTTTCGCCAACTGAACACCTATGGCAGCACCAGTACCGTATCCCATTGTTCCGAGACCGCCGGACGATATGTATTGCCTTGGGAATTTATAGTCAAAATACTGGGCAGCCCAAATCTGATTTTGTCCGACCTCGGTGGTAACATATGCATCCGGAGCCATTTCAGAGAATTTCTTGATAATATATGACGGTTTCAACTGGCCATTGTCCGGGAAAACCAGTTCATACTCAACTTTCCATTTTTCAACTGTATCGGCCCATTCTGATTTTTCCTTTTCTTTCAGCCGTTCAAGAATTCCTTTCAGAATTTTGTCGGTATTTCCCGTAAGTGGGTAATGGACGCTTATGTTCTTGTTTATTTCGGCCGGGTCGGCATCTATATGCATAATTTTTGCATTCGGGGCAAACCGTTTCATGTCGCTGATAACCCTGTCACTGAACCTTGCGCCGATATTTATCAGAAGATCACATTCAGAAACTACCTTGTTCGAAACTCTTGATCCATGCATACCCAAAAGTCCGGTATAAAGACGGTATGAACTGGGAACTGCACCGGTACCCATTAATGTCGTTGTTACGGGTATTCTCATCTTTTCGGACAGCTCGAGAAGCAGGTCGGTTATACCGGCAATAATAGTTCCGCCTCCGGCAAGTATGACAGGTCTTTGAGCATTCTGGATCGCATTGGCGGCTTCATCCAGGTCTTTTTCCGTATACAGGTCCTTTATGTCAAGATTCAGTCTTTTTTTGCCGTCGAAAGGTATAAACTCGGTTTCGTCAGCAGTAGCGTCCTTGCATATGTCAACAAGGACCGGTCCGGGTCGTCCCGTTGTGGCAATTTCAAAAGCCATACGCATGGTTTCGGCAAGCTTGCTGACATCTTTTACAAGGAAATTGTGCTTGGTTATTGGCTCTGTAATTCCTGTGATATCAACTTCCTGGAAAGAGTCCCTTCCTATAAGCGTTGAAGGTACCTGACCGGTTATTGCAACAAGAGGTATGGAATCCATGTATGCTGTAGCTATACCGGTTACGAGGTTGGTTGCACCGGGACCGGATGTTGCAATGCATACACCGGGTCTGCCGGTCGCCCTTGCATATCCGTCAGCAGCGTGAGCCGCCCCCTGCTCATGGGATGTCAGAATATGTCTTATGCCTTCCCCTTTTTTGTAAAAGGAATCATATATATTCAGCACGGCTCCGCCGGGAAATCCGAAAATCGTATCCACGTTCTGTTCTCGCAAACATTCAATAACAATATCTGCACCGGTTAATTTCAATAATATCACCCCATTTCAGTGATTTTTCCAGGTGTTTATTTGCCTATGCGGCTTGCCACGGCCTCTCCCATTTCTTCGCAGCCGAGAATTTTTGAACCTTCCGTTGCCAGATCCCTGGTCACAAATCCTTCCTGGAGCACTTTCAGAACGGCATTTTCAATTGCTTCTGCTGCTTCTTTCCGGTTAAACGAGTATTCCAGCATCATTGCAACGGACAATATCGTTGCGAGAGGATTTGCCTTGTTTTGTCCTGCTATGTCAGGTGCAGAACCATGCACGGGTTCATAAAGGCCGAATCCTGTTGAATTAAGGCTTGCGGAAGGAAGCATACCTATCGAACCTGTAATCATTGCAGCCTCGTCGGACAGGATATCTCCAAAAAGATTTCCTGTAACTATAACATCAAACTGTCCGGGATTAATCACAAGCTGCATTGCTGCATTGTCGACATATAAATGATTCAGCTCTACGTCGGGATATTCCTTGGATACCTCTGTAACGGTTTCTCTCCAGAAACGGGACACTTCAAGAACATTCGCCTTATCCACCGAAGTTACTTTCCCTTTTCTTTTTCTTGCCGTTTCAAAAGCCAGCCTTGCAATTCTTTCAATTTCAGATTTTCTGTATATCATCATGTCGTAAGCTGCAGGTTCGCCGTTGCATGTTGTTCTTTTCTTTTCACCGAAATAGACATCACCGGTAAGTTCACGCAGTACCAGAATATCCAGGCCGTCTTGTGTTATTCTGTCTTTTAGAGGACTGGCATTCTTAAGAGGAGGGTAAATTTTTGCAGGTCTGAAGTTGGCAAAAACTCCAAGCCCGGAGCGTATTCCCAGAAGTCCGGCTTCCGGACGCTTGTTCAGCGGAAGATTGTCCCATTTCTGCCCTCCGACGGCCCCCAGCAGTACAGCATCGGATTTCCTGCACAGTTCAAGTGTTTCTGCCGGCAGTGGCTCTCCGGTTTTATCTATTGCAATCCCGCCGATGTCTGCATAACTGTATTCAACGGTAAATCCGAATACTTCAGCAGTCTTGTCAAGCACTTTTAAAGCCTGTTTTGTAACTTCGGGGCCGATACCGTCACCCGGCAATACGGCAATTTTATATGTATTCATCGCTGACCTCCTGAAAATCTTTTATTTTAAATATCCCTGTCATTTCTTTTTGTTTTTGATATACTGCATTAATCCCCCGGCCCTGATAATTTCCTGGATGAAATCGGGGAACGCAGTGGTTTTGTATTTTTTCCCGCTGGTATGATTAATAATCTCACCTTTTTCCAGGTTCACTTCCAGTTTGTCGCCTTCGTTGGTTTCATCGACGCATTCAGGACATTCAACTATGGGTAAACCAATATTGATTGCATTCCTGTAAAATATACGGGCGAAACTTTTAGCCACCACGCATGAAATACCGGATGCTTTTATTGCAATAGGTGCATGCTCCCTTGAAGAACCGCACCCGAAATTGAAACCTCCTACAAGAATGTCTCCTTTCTTGACTCTCGTAACAAAAGTTTTGTCAAGGTCTTCCATGCAGTGTTTTGCCAGTTCATTATGATCCGATGTATTTAAATACCTGGCCGGAATTATAACATCCGTGTCCACATTGTCGCCGTATTTAATAACATCGCCTATATAGTTCATATCCCTTCACCTTTCCTTGTTATAATTGGCATTTAGTACGGTTAATCCGTCAATACCGCCGGTGATACTATTTTCCCTGCTACAGCCGAGGCTGCTGCCACTGCAGGGCTTGCAAGATAAACCTCGCTTTTTACGTGACCCATTCTTCCGACGAAATTACGGTTGGTAGTTGATACAGCCCGTTCACCCTCTGCAAGTATGCCCATATGTCCTCCAAGGCATGGACCGCATGTCGGGGTGGATACGGCACAGCCTGCTTCGATAAAAATATCAAAAAGACCTTCTTTTAGACATTGCTTCCAGACATTCTGGGTTGCGGGAATAATAATGCACCTTACGTTTTTGTGAACCTTCCTGCCTGCAAGAACTTTTGCGGCTGCTCTCATGTCTTCAATACGCCCGTTCGTACACGATCCTATAACCACCTGGTCTATGTATATATCCCCGAGTTCGTCAACGGGTTTCGTATTTTCGGGCAGATGCGGCAGTGCCACGGTGGGCCTGATCTTGCTTATATCTATTGTATATTCCTGTACGTATTCCGCATCGCTGTCAGCGGTGAAAACCTCATAAGATTTTGATGAATGTTCTGCAATATATTTCAGGGTTTCATCATCCACTTCAAAAATACCGTTCTTTGCTCCGGCTTCTATGGCCATATTGGCTATTGTGAACCGGTCGTCCATCGAGAGGAATTCAAGACCGTCGCCGGTAAATTCCATGGATTTGTAAAGGGCGCCGTCAACGCCAATCATTCCTATAATGTGCAGAATTATGTCCTTTCCGCAGACCCATTCGCCCGGTTTTCCTATTAGGTTGAATTTTATTGCTTCAGGTACCTTAAGCCATACTTCGCCTGTAACCATTGCAGCTGCCATATCAGTGCTTCCCACACCGGTGGAAAATGCTCCAAGCGCTCCATATGTGCAGGTATGGGAATCGGCACCTATCACCACATCTCCCGCTGTAACAAGGCCAAGTTCGGGTAACAGGGCATGTTCAACACCCATCTGCCCTATTTCAAAGAAATGCTTTATTCCCATTTTCCTCGCAAATTCTCTCATTAACTTTACCTGCTCTGCAGATTTAATATCCTTGTTCGGGGTAAAATGGTCCGGAACCAGCGCAATTTTTTCCTTGTCGAAAACCTTTTCAGCACCTATTTTTTCAAATTCCTTAATTGCAACCGGCGCTGTAATGTCGTTCCCAAGAACCATATCCACTTTAGCAGATATCAGCATTCCCGGTGTAACATACATGTTGCCCGAACTTTTTGCCAGTATTTTTTGAGTCATTGTCATACCCATATTCGACACCTCTCTTCGTTCTGAAAGCCTTAATACCGAAAATATTGGATATACCAGGTCTGAATGAATATTAGCAATATTTTATATTGAAGCATGAAAAAATTGCTTCTGTTTTTTTACCTGATATGGTGTAAAAATTTAATGAATTTTGCCTTTCGTTATTATGACGAAAGGTTCTCGTAAAACGGCGTTAAGCAAAACATAGACTATATGACAGGATTAAAGGTTCCAGGGCATGGAGATTTATTACTGTTGAAACCGGTAAAGGCAATATGCTACTATTACGTAAATGGCCAAATTAAATCTGAATCGGTGGGTTGCTCATGCATATCCGGGAAAAAATCTGTCTTTTCATTGTTATATGCTGTTTTCTTCCAGGTTGTAGTATAGTTGAAGATACTGCCGTTTTTGAGAACGCGGTTATCAGAGAAAATACCGAAACTGTACCAGCGGCGGTTCTGCCGGCTGAAACAACGCCCACGCCTGCGCCTGATCCTTCACCGGTACCTGCAACCGTACCTGAGCCCATAACAGCCACTATACTCGCAGCAGGCGATGTTATAATGCATGACAACGTGATTAAAAGTGGCAGGAAAAGCGACGGAGGTTATGATTACAACTATATTTTCGAAAGAGTAAAACCCCATGTGGAAAAAGCAGATTTTGCCGTTGTCAGCTTTGAAGGTACGGCTTTGGAAACCGACAGGAATTATACCGGATATCCGCTTTTCAACGCACCGCCCGCCATTATTTCTGCATTTTCCTATGCCGGTTTCGATATGGTTAATACCGGCAACAACCATTGCCTTGACAGGGGACTAAAAGGACTACTGGAGACAAGGGATATTATTTTAAGGAATAATATGCAGGTTATAGGCACATATGCCGATGCTGCCGAACCAAGGCATGTAATTAAGGATATAAACGGCATAAAGATCGGTTTTCTTTCATATACCTATGGCTGTAACATGAATGAAAACCGTCTGACAAAAGACGAAAGAGATACCCATTTAAGCATTATTGATAAAGAAAAGATTAAGAAAGAGATTGAAAACCTTTCATCCCTGGCAGACCTGGTGGTTGTGCTCGTCCACTGGGGTATTGAGTACCAGGTTGAACCTGCGCAGGAACAGAAAACACTGGCGGAACTCATGCTTCATGCCGGAGCAGACATTATACTTGGCTCTCATCCCCATGTAATAGAACGGTCGGAAATCCACGAAACCGAAGACGGCATCGGGTATGTCATTTACAGCATGGGAAATTTTCTTTCAAACCAGATACCCGGAAGCCAACCCAATAAAAGGAATAATGATCTTACCAGGGAAAGCGTAATGGTATTTATAAAGGCTGAAAAGGATCCCGTTACGGGAAAAACCCGTATCGCATCGGTAAAACACATACCGGCATGGGTGCACAGGTATACAGAAAACGGAACATTCAAATATTCCATTATCCCCATCACATCCCCTGATGATGAAATCCTCGGTAATACCGACGCAAATATTTCAGAAAAGCTTTTAAGTTCATATAAAAGGACAATGGAAAAAATGCAGGACTTTCCGTAACCAGGAATTTAAACAAACGTCCTTGGACGGTTACGCCAAAGACGTTTGTGAAATTCACTCTTCTGCATTACTTTCCGGGGTTTCGGCTGACTGTGCCCTTTCTTCTTCAAACTGATATCCGCAAGATTCAAGGCTGCATGTATACTGAACCTTCTTCCCTTTATACTTCTTGGTCATAAAATTGCCACATTTCGGGCATTTTTTGTCAGATGCCATTTCCCATGAAGAGAAATCACACTCGGGATAATTTTCGCAGCCCAGGTAGCTTTTGCCCCTTTTTGTTTTTTTGATAAGGATCCTGCCCCCGCATTTTGGACATGTAACACCCGCCTCGTCAATAATCGGCTTGGCATTTCTGCATTCGGGGAAACCCGGGCAGGCAAGGAATTTACCGTATTTGCCCATTTTAACGACCATTCTGCGTCCGCATTTCTCACATATTTCATCCGATTCCTCAACAGGAAGTTCAACCCTGCTGATATGCTCTTCGGCGGTTTTCAGCGTTTTGCTGAACCCTTCGTAGAATTCATGCAAAAGGCTTTTCCATTCCAGCTGCCCTTCTTCAACCAGGTCCAGCTGGTTTTCCATTCTCGCAGTGAAATTAATATCGACTATATCCTTAAAGTTCTCCTCCATTAAGTTGTTTACAATCTTACCCAGCTCAGTTGGATAGAGGTATTTTTTCTCCTTGACCACATATCCCCTGGACATTATTGTACTGATAATCGGGGCATAAGTACTGGGCCGGCCTATACCTTTTTCCTCTAGGGTTTTTACCAGCGTTGCCTCTGTATATCTTGGCGGCGGCTGGGTATAATGCTGCTCAGGTTTTATTTCAACCGGTGTAACCTTTTCTCCTTCCGCAAGTTCGGGAAGGAAGGTATCTTTCCTGTCCTCATCACTGTCTTCATCATCCCTGCCTTCTTCGTACAGGACCAGGAATCCCTTGAACGATATTCTTGAACCTGATGCTTTGAAAAGATAATCACCTGCAGCAATGTCAACCGACATCGTATCATATACCGCAGATTCCATCTGGCTTGCTATGAACCTTTCCCAGATAAGTTTATACAGCCTGTAAAGATCACGGGACAGTGAGCTTTTAACACGTTCGGGCGTGAAACTGAGCATCGTGGGTCTTATCGCTTCATGGGCATCCTGTGCTCCCGATTTGGTTTTATAAATCCTGGGCTTTTCGGGCAGGTATTTTTCGCCGTAATTATTAAGAATGTACTCCCTTGCTTCTTTCAAGGCTTCCTCGGATATACGCGTTGAATCCGTACGCATATAGGTAATCAAGCCGACCGAACCTTCGCCTTCAATTTCAACCCCTTCATAAAGCTGCTGGGCAAGCATCATGGTTTTCTTTGCCGAAAACCCGAATTTTCTTGCAGCATCCTGCTGAAGAGTGCTGGTGATGAACGGCGGGGAAGGTGTGCGTTTCTTTTCACCGTGCTTTACTTTTAAAATAATGAATTCCTTGTTCTTAATGCCTTCCAGTATTCTGTCCACATCTTCCCTGGTTTTGAGTTCCAGCTTTTCGTTCAGATGCCCGCTGAATTTTGCCGTAAAAGTTTTACCGTCTTCTTTCCTGAGTATTGCTTCAATATCCCAGTATTCCTCGGGTACAAAATTTTCTATTTCCTTCTCCCGATCGCAGATTATTTTTATAGCAACCGACTGAACCCTGCCGGCACTCAATCCTTTTTTCACTTTTCTCCAAAGAAGCGGACTAATCTTGTATCCAACTATTCTGTCAAGTACACGCCTGGCCTGCTGGGCATTTACCAGGTTCATGTCAATCTGTCTGGGTGCCTGCAACGCTTTAAGTACCGCGTTTTTTGTTATTTCATTGAATGTAATTCTGCATTTTTCATTGCTGTCTAACTGAAAAATATTGGCTAAATGCCATGAAATTGCTTCTCCTTCCCGGTCAGGGTCTGTTGCCAGAAATACTTTTTCCGATTCCTTTGCCTCTTTTTTCAGCTCTGATATTAAGTCGCCCTTGCCTCGAATGTTGATGTACTTGGGTTCAAAATCATGCTCTATATCAACTCCTATATGGCTTTTGGGAAGATCTCTTATATGTCCCATGGAGGCTTTTATCTTGTAATTGGAACCAAGAAACTTTTTAATAGTTTTCGCCTTGGCAGGTGATTCGACTATTACCAGATACTTTGCCATACTTATCCTCCGTTTCGTTCGCCTTAGCTCTATTTTGTTATAGTATCATTGATAAAATGATTTGTAAACTGGTATTATCATTGCCTGGAAGTAAATGTAATTGCATATATTATAATCGTTTATCTGCACGGTGTTATTTACTGTTTTTTATTCTTTGGCATCTGTCTTCCGTCATGACGTATTTCATAATTCTCCCTCAGTATCAGCTCTGATACCGGCACGGGATTAAGACCTTTTTCCCTAATTATATCTATCACTTTTCCCAGGATTTTAACCGTATGCGAAGTGTCATTGTGAAAAAGCAGGATATCCCCGCTTGAAACCTCGGAAATACGCTTAAGTATTGCCTCCTGGGAAATACCGGGTTTCCAGTCGAGCGAATCAAGGCTCCACTGGATTGTATAATGTCCGCTCTGCCGTGCAACTGATACAACGGTGTTATTGTAATCCCCGTATGGAGCCCGGAACAATTCGGTTTTAACCCCGGTTATCTCTTCTATTGTTTTCGAACAGTCCAGTATTTCCTTTTTTACTTTATCAATGCTTAATACACTCATCTTGAAATGATTCTCCGAATGATTTGCCAAATCATGCCCCTGTTCGGCTATCATTTTTGTTTCTTCAGGATTCCTCCTCGCCCACTCACCTACCACGAAAAACGTGGCTTTTACGTTTTTCTCCTTCAGTATCCTGAGTATTTCGGGAATATCATGGGCTCCCCACGCACAGTCGAAAGTAATGGCCACCTTTCCTTCGTCATTTTCCACACTGTATATCGGTATTTCCCTCACTGTACCGCTGACTTCAATAATATTTCCGTTGATTATGTAAAAAATCATAAGGCAAAAAACCAGGGACAGCAATAATATTGCTATCGTTCTTCTTCGAATAACTATCATATTACTTCTCCAAAGACTTTTTCCATAGTTTATATATGGACGTTCAAAAAAGATTATTCATAAACTTAAAAATAAATGCGCCGGGGGACGGTTCCCCGGCGCACAAAAAAATTAATAGTATACACAATAAAGGAGCAATTCCTGAGTTTTTCAGGTTTTTAACATTTCAAGCTGCATAAAAAGTAAACACACATACTTTTGTCAAAGCATATCAGCCAATAAATAAACTAACTGTAAATTGTGCTGAATTAATATACTGATAAATCCCAGCAGGTGACTTGAAGGATACAAAGAAATGAAGCTTTTATTACTGAATATTATTATAAAAAAGCACAGATACATAGTGCGCCGGAGAACCGTCCCCCGGCGCACCCCCGGCGCATCTTTTAACCACTTACGAGATTTGGCAGGAATGTTGCAAGCTGCGGGAAAGCAATCAGAACTGCTATGCATGCTATAAGTGCCAGAAGGAAAGGCCACACTCCCCTGAAAATTGTTTCGAGGGGAACATCCCTGGCAACTCCCTTGATAATGAACACGTTCATTCCCACAGGCGGGGTAATAACACCTGCTGCAACGACCATAACGATGATTACGCCGAACCATATTGGATCGAATCCCAACACGTCAACAACAACAGGATAGAATATAGGAATGGTAAGAAGTATCATCGCCAATGCATCAATAAAGCATCCGAGTATCATGTAAATAATTAAAACAACTGCCATAATCAATACCGGCGGCAAGTTCAGTCCGGATGCCCATCTTGCCATTTCAAACGGCAGCCTGCTTACAGCCATAAAGCGTCCGAATACCATCGCACCGGCAACAAGCAGCATAATCATTCCTGACGTTCTTGTAGTATCCCTGAGGGAATTTTTAAGTCCCTCCCAGGTGAGCTGTCTTCTTAACAGAGTAATCAGAAGAATGCTTCCAGCACCTATGGCACCTGCTTCTGTCGGGGTGAAATATCCGGCGAACAGGCCTCCGAGGGAGATAAAGAATGTCAGTAGTATTTCAGGCAGTCCGCTGTTTAATAACGATTTTTTAGCGGCTTCTTCTTTTCCTCCGATCGGTGCAAGGGAAGGATTTCTTTTCACCAGTATAAATATGGTGACCATATAAAACAGCATAAGCAGGATACCGGGGATTATTCCCGAAATGAAAAGCTTTCCGATAGACTGTTCTGTAGCAACACCATAAATTATAAAAATTACGCTTGGCGGAATTAAAACACCCAAAGCTCCTGCAGCTGCGACACTTGCTGTTGACAGTGAATCATCATAGCCATATTTTTTCATTTCAGGAATGGCTATTGCCCCCATTGTAGCCGCTGTGGCGGTATTCGAGCCGCAAATTGCGCCAAAAATCGCGCATGCCCCCTGGGTTGCAATTGCAAGGCCGCCCGGAAGACGTCCCATAATCCTGTAAGCCAAAGCATATAGGTTTGAACCCACTCCGGAATAATATGCAATAAAACCCATCCATACAAACATCGGGATAACACTTAAAGTATAGGATGAAAAGTTGGAAAAAATCTCGGTTGCCACCATTGAAAATGCAGCTTCAGGGCTGACAAGCAGTGCAAATCCTGTAAAACCGACTATAAGCATCGCATACGCTATCGGAACTTTAAAAAGAATTAAAACAAGTAAAACGATTACTCCTATAATTCCTGCAACAGGAGGCGTCATTTTCCGGCACCTCCCTTTATCAGCTTGCTCGCTTCAACCAGGCACAGGACAAACATACCCAGCGCAACAATGAAAATAAACGGATAAAACTGAATATGCGCTGTTGCTGATACCTCACCGCTCCTGATAACATTAATGCCGTATTTAAGTACCTGAACGCTGCTGAAAGCAAGAAAGACCACAGATATAACACTTAAAACCAAATCAATAGCCAGCTGAACTTTCGGATTCAGCTTTTCCATGAAAAAATCCACTGCAATATGCGCCTTTTCAAATGCACACCTGGCTATCGAAAAGGCAATTACAAATGCCGTTAGGTATCCGGTGTATTCGTAAATACCTTTAATCGGGCTTTTAAATGCCGACCTTAAAATCACGTTAACCACTACAAGCAACATTGCAACAACAATAACTCCGCCTGCGATGTTATCCAGCAGGCGGCTTGCTTTATCAACGAATTTATTAAACCTGTCCATTGACTAATCCTCCGCGGTAACTTATCAATCGATTAATACATGCTGTTGTATTTCTCAGCAAGTCTTCTGGCTGTTTCTACGGCTTTCCTTCCGGCTTCGCCTTTTTCAGCGATATACTTATCAAGCATCGGTTCTACTGCTTTTATCCATCTTTCCATTTCCTCTTTGGAAAGTTCGATAACTTCCATTCCCTCTTCTTCAACGGCCCATTTAAGAGCATCCTCGTTCTGCCTGTCCCAAAGACCGATACCTACTTCGTCCTGGAACTTCAGGGTTGTATCGATAATTGTTTTTTGCAGATCCTCCGGAATGGAATTCCACTTGTTCTTGTTCATTGTAACGAAAAACAGTGTATTATAAAGGAACGGGGTTCTTGTTATGTATCTTGTAACCTCACCGTGTTTCCATGTTTTCAGTACTTCAATCGGAGCAAGGTTGGCCTCAACAATACCCTTTGACAGTGCTTCATATGCATCTGACTGAGGCATTCCTACAGGAACAGCATCAACAAGCTGAAGTGTTTCAGCCGTCAGACCAGTGGCACGTATTTGCAGCCCGGCCAGGTCTTCCAGTTTCGTTACCGGTTTTTTTGCAAACAAATCACCCGGGCCGGTGGCAATAACCATTAGAAGTTTTGTATCCTGCACGCATTTGGGATTAAGTTCCTGTATTCCTTCCCAGGCCACTTTGCTTGCAACCTTTGAGTTTTTGTAGACTATACCCGGCTGTTCAAAAGCTTCAATTTCCGGGAAACGTCCAGGCGTATACGAGAAACATGAAAGGCCGATGTCACAGATTCCGTCAACAACACCTTTGTAAATATCTGCGGCTTTCAGAAGCGTTTCACCGGGATAACTGGTAATAACAACCCTTCCGTTTGTTGCTTCCTTAATGGCTTTCGCCCATCCCTGGACAAACTCGGTTTCGGCCGGATGAGTTCCCGGGAAGAAATGAGCAAGCTTAAGTTCAATCGTGTTTTCCTTTTCTGCTGATACGGTACCTACACAGGATGACTGAATTGTGAGTGCAAACAAAAGGATCAGAACCAGAAACCCTCTGATAAGAATTGATTGAGTCACATTTCCGAACTTTCCCACGGTTTATACCCCCTAAAAAGTAATAAAAAAAACTCCCGTAGGAGGTTCCGGAATATGTGTATTATAATATTGCATATTTTCAATACCGTACTGCAATACTACAATACAACCGTTATACCATTATTTCCGTACTACCATCCTACATTTTCATTATATTTGGATTTTCAGACAGTGTCAACACGTTTGATGATGTAGTATCCGCCAGTTTTTCACATTTTTCCTTAACTTTCCGGATGAATTCTGGACAAAGAAACACATCTGGCGCAATCAGCTGTCTGCACAAAACATGTCCCGTTATGGAATCTGAAACTCTTTAGTGTTGTTTTTTTAAATACTTTAATGCCAAAGAAACATAAATGCCCGAACCAGTACCGGCAAGCGGTGATTTTTGCTGTTTCGAGCCTGTGCGGACAGTACTTTCGGCTCAGAAAAAGCAGGGGCTGTTTCAGGCATCAAAAGACATCCAAATAAAGTTTTTCAAAAGAATCATCCTGTTTGCATTATTTTATTGAGGCGTAAAATTCTTTCATAATATAGAATGCAGGTTTTTTGTACGATTTGTCCTCGGAAAGCAGTCCTTTTCTGTTGTATTCCATCTGAAGGGCGCTGGTTCTTCTCGGGCACCTGAAATCGTACAAAATCCATGGCGATGTTCCGTGTATATAGGGTATTTTGCCAAGGGTCTCGGTCTGCATTTTGTAAACATTAAGCTGGCAGTCTTCCGTACCGAGATCATCAACGGTACCCCTGGCTCCTTTCAGTGCATCAGCGCCAAACTCGGTTATTACAACCGGTTTTTGCGGGCTGCTGTTGTTGAATACCTTGATAAGTTCGCTAAAGTCTGGGGCATACCATCCGTAGTATTCATTTATCCCGATAATATCCAGGTAATCCGCAAGCCGGTCCTTGATCCTCAGTTCACTGTGATCCACAAGACATGCGGCGGACACAAGCCTTGAAGGATCCAGTTCCTTTGCCTTCTTTGCCAGCGAACTCATGAAATGGAGCCTTTCATCGGTATCGGCATTTTCATTGCCCACCGACCAGACGATGACACTTGCACGGTTCCTGTCCCGCTTTATAAGTTCAGTCAGCTGATTTTCCGCATTCTTATACGTTTCCGGGTTTGAAAAATCTATAGCCCAGTATACGGGGATTTCCTCCCACAGAAGAATTCCCATTTTGTCAGCTATTCTCGCCGCTCTTTCGGTATGCGGGTAATGGGCAAGACGCATGAAATTGCAGTTCATTTCCTTTGCCAGGCTGAAGTTTTCAATAATTTCTTCATCGGTAACACCCTTACCGTTTAGAACGCTTTCCTCGTGGGCACATACACCTTTAAGGAAAATTCGTTTCCCGTTGAGATAAATTCCGTTTCTGTCTGCACGGATTTCGCGGAATCCTATCCGGTCACTGATGGTATCGGAAAGGTAAGATATTCTAACATCGTAAAGTCTGGGTTTGTCAGGACTCCACAGTTCAGGTTCTGCGCTGATCACCACGTCTGCCTTTCCGTTGACGCATTCAATTTCCTTGTACAAATTCAGTTTTGGTATTTCAAGTTTCGCCTTGCCGTTGTTTTCCGGACCGTCAATCTCAAGCACTACCCTTATTTTTTTGAATCCGCTGCCCGGGACAAGACTTATATAAAAATCCTTTATAAAGGTTTCGGGAAGCCTTATCAGCTCAACATCCCTGTATATTCCGCCGTAATTGAACCAGTCGGTGTTTCGGGCCGGAACAGCTTCCTTCTTTCTTGTATTGTCTACTACTACGAGCAGCCTGTTGTTCTCTTCCAGTAATCCGGTGACTTCAACATAAAACGGAGTTGAACCTCCGCGATGCATTCCTATATATTTTTTGTTGAGAAATACCTTTGTTTCGTAATTAGCAGCCCCGAACCTGATGAAAACCCTTTTTTCTCCCTTGTTCACATATCGGAAAGTCCTCGTGTAGACTGCGGGACCTTCATAATAGTAGAAGCGTTCGTCCTGGGTGTTCCAGCATGAAGGAACCTTTATTGTTCTCCACCGGTCAAAATCATAGTCAACGGGCAGATACATCCCGTTGTCGTTTTTGTATTTTTCCTCATACCATTTTGACCTGAGGCAGGTATCATACTGATCTATCTGGAAATTCCAGTAACCGTTCAGACTTTCCTTTTCCCTTCCTGTATCAATAATCATGTCACAGGCAGTTATCATTTTGGAGAGATACGGAATTTCGTAATCCTCATCATGAATATTCTGAGCAAAATTACCCACGTTTTTCATGTCTGATTTCACCCTGTCCAATATTGTTGCATGCCTTTATATTGTATCCGTTTATATGGATTATTTCAAATAAAAACAATCATTCCACACCCGAATTCTCTTGAAAATATCCATATACCTGGACCGGGTGTGAAATGACGGACATAGGGGTTATACACTTTTACTGGGATTCTTCGCCCGGCAGCGGACTTTCATTTGAGGCAAACATGCGGTTGTTGTCCCAGGGACTGTGAATATTTTCGCATGGACAGATGTAACCCGATTTGTTGTAATATGCCGGATGAATGTTTTCGGTCTGCGGATAAATATTGTAATACCCGTATTCTGTCTGGTATGCATCAGGGTGAATATTTTCGTAATACCCAGAATTCACCGGGGTATATCCCGGGCTGCCGTTCGGACTGATGTTAATATCAAAAATGTTCATGCAGTACGGGCACTGAATCCTAACCGGGTAAGCTCCTCCGTATTGGTGTTCCTGCGCATAATGGTGCCACTGGCCGGGATTGTAAAAGCATCCGTTCATACGACCACTCCCGCTTAATAAATGTTACAGTATTATCTTATGTCAACGCAGGAAAAACGTGATTACGTACCCAGTAATTTGATTTTCCTTTCCAGCATTTCGTCAATCCGCTGTATATACTGTTCCACATTCCTGACATTGAAAACCCGTTCAATTCGATTCTCTGCCGGATACACGACTTTTGTGGATGCTCCTGCACCCAGCGCAAGGATCGTCTGTACTTCTTCCATTATAAGAATATTGTATATGCCTTCATACCCAGGTTTTGCATAACCCACATTTTCAAGGTTGGCAAGTATATTCTTCTGCCTGTAGAGATAATACGGGCGCATTCCTTTGCCGCGAAGAAAAGCCCCTGCCATTTCAACCATCCTGTTGACGGTCTCATCATCGGTCTGCCTGAATCTTTCCCTTTCGTTCACCAGGCGTGAAGCCCGTTTTACCGACATTGTATGGACGGTTACACTGTCCGGGTCCAGTTTTCCTATTTTTACCAGGGTATCCTCAAAGTCTTTTTCGTTTTCCTCAGGCAGTCCGGCAATAATATCGCAGTTTATATTTGTAAAACCGACGGAACGCGCAAGGTTATAAGCTTCAGCCACCTGGGTTGTGGTATGGTACCTGCCGATCAGGTTCAGGGTTTTCTCCTGCATTGTCTGCGGATTAATGCTTATGCGCGTAACACCGGCCTTTTTGATAATTCTGAGCTTTTCGTAATTCAGCGTGTCCGGTCTTCCGGCCTCTACGGTAAATTCCCTCGCTTTTTCCAGCGGCAGAACGGGTAATACGCGGTTTAGCAGGTAATCCAGCTGTTTTTCGTTTATTGCCGTGGGGGTTCCCCCGCCAATATAAACGGTATCAATATCCATTTTTTTGAGTTTCAGCCATTGGGCGGCCCATTCTGCTTCCTTCCTCAATGCTTCGAGATAATCCTGGACAAGATGACTGAACTTGTCCATTCCAACCGACGGAAAGGAACAGTAGATGCATCTGCTGGTACAAAACGGTATGCCGATATAAACGCTTACTTTTTTATCAGCATCCTTTAAAAAATCCGATTCATTCAGAGCTACCTCGACGGTAAGGCGGGCTTTACCTTCCGAAAGCTTGTAAAAATCGACCAGTGTTCTGAAAGCATCATCCGGCGTTGCGCCGTGACTTAACATGGAATGAACTATTTTCGCAGGCCTTATGCCTGTCAATGATCCCCACGGAAGTTTTTTTCCCGTATAATAACTCAGGCAATTGTATAGCAGCACTTTTGCCTGGATCCTGACCCTGTTCAGTTCATTTTCTTTTCCCACATGGGCTTTTTCCGAATACAAAACTTTATTGAGATGAAAAAGCTCTGCGCAAATTTCAAAATCGTTTTCCCGCTCTTTAATGTCCACGGTTACGTGAATATCGTCTTCAGTTGCTTTTTCGGTATTATCAGAAAATACATATAAATCCCGGGCGAAAAAGAGATTAACAAGTTCATCTGCCCCGGTACGGAATTCTTCAGGCATCTTAATATAAACCATAAACTCTCCTGCATATAATCGTTAATTGTCAACAGCCCGGCAAAACGGGTTATATCTTTTTTCATAACCTATTGTAGTAGTAATGCCATGCCCGGGATACACATTGGTATCATCAGGAAGTGAAAACAGTTTCCCCTTGATGGACCTGATGATTTCATCCATTGAACCTCCGGGAAAATCAGTCCTGCCTATTGATGCATTAAAAAGCGTGTCTCCCGTAAACAGTGCATTTTCCACCAATATACAAATGCCGCCTTTTGTATGGCCCGGCGTATGAATTATTTTAAAAGTAAGATCAGCGCACCTGATTATATCCCCGTCGTTCAGAAGATTATCAGCAGGTCTGAAGGTAAAAGAGCCCTGCACGGGGAAATGGGCAAGTCCGTTAAGAAAAGGATCAGCAAGACACCCGGCATCCTTTTCATGGATATGGACATTAATATCTGTAAGCTCTCTCAGCTGATCAATATAATAAATGTGATCAAAATGTCCGTGGGTTAAAATCACATGCTTTAGCTTAATATTCTTGCTCCGGGCGATTTCAAGCACCTTTTCCGGCGGACAGCCGCAGTCTATTACGACCCCCTCGCCGTTATTTGCAATAATGTATACATTGGACTGAACCAAGCCGTTCGGTATGCATTCAATTGTCACTTTATTCCACCTCAGCTGTTTTTTCGTTTTTCAGCACTGTCAAGAAAAATCGTTACCGGCCCATCATTGTGAATCTCAACATGCATCGAGGCCTGGAACACCCCTGTTTCTACATTAATTGAGTATTTTTCCCTTATATATTTTACAAATTCCTGGTAGAGTTCATTTGCCATATCCGGCGGCGCAGCACCGGTAAAACTTGGCCTGTTTCCCTTCCTGCAGTCGGCATACAAAGTAAACTGTGAAACCACAAGCAATTCGCCCTGTACATCAAGGACCGACAGATTCATCTTGTGGTTTTCATCTTCAAAAATCCTTAAGTTTACTATTTTGTCCGCAAGGTATTCCATGTCCCAGTGTGTATCGTCCTTACCCACGCCAAGCAATACCATGAGGCCTTTATTTATGCTTCCCACTGTCTCATTATTTACAATAACTTTTGAAGAACTTACCCGTTGTACTATTGCGCGCATAAAATCCTCCGTTTACTATTTGCTGTTTCTAGTAATTTCAAAAACGTCGGGCACGCGCCTGATTCTGTTGATAATCCTTTCCAGCTGATCGGTATCGGTTATTTCTACCGTCAGGTTCATAAGTGCCACATTGTCTTTTGTAGTTCTTGCATTGATGGCTTTAAGAGGAATACCGGCATTGCTTATTACGTTGGTTACTTCCAGCAGCAGATGAGTCCTGTCATGGGCCTTGATTGACAGCTCAGTCTGATAAGAAGCTGCTTTTCCTTTATACCATGCCACTTCAATAAGTCTTTCATCGTCGTTTATATTGTTCCTGACATTAAGGCAGTCTTTCCTGTGAACAGAAACTCCCCTTCCTCTTGTAATATAACCCACAATATCGTCACCGGGAACGGGATTACAGCATCGTGAAAGCCTTACCAGGCAATTTTCAATGCCTTTCACTATTACACCTGTTTCAGGAGCGGGACGCTCTTTCTGCTTTTTGCCTAATTCTTTTCTTTCCTCTTCCAGGAACTGTTTCTGTTCCTCGGGCGGAAGGGGTTTGCGGTACTCTTCCTTAAGCTTTGATATGGCCTTGCCGCTTGAAATGGCATCGAGACCGATAGCAGCATACATGTCGTCAATTTCATGGAAATTGTATTTTTTGAATGCTGCCTCGAAAATATCCTGCCTCAGAAGCTGATGGGCGCTAATCCCGTGTTTTTTAAGCTCTTTCTCAAAAAGTTCCTTACCGAGCTTGATGTTTTCATCTCTTTTTTCCTTTTTGAACCACTGGTTAATCTTGCTTCTTGCCTGTGATGTTTTGACTTTTTTCAGCCAGTCGCGGCTTGGACCCTTGCTTGTTGCCGAAGTAATTATTTCAACGATATCCCCGTTTTTCAGTTCATAATCAAGGTTCACCAGTTTTCCGTTTACCTTTGCACCTATCATCCTGTTTCCGATATCGCTGTGAATCGCATAGGCAAAGTCAATAGGCGTTGATCCGGCTTTAAGACATTTTACGTCTCCTTTCGGAGTGAATACAAAAACCTCGTCGGTAAAAAGATCTATTTTAAGATTTTCCATGAATTCATCCGGATCGGTGGTATCTTTCTGCCAGTCAAGCAACTGCCTAAGCCATGCCAGTTTCTCGCTCAGAACTTCATCCTGCCGTCCGCCTTCTTTATATTTCCAGTGAGCGGCAATACCTACTTCAGCAATCCTGTGCATTTCCCATGTTCGGATCTGTACTTCAAACGGAATGCCTTCAGGTCCAATCAGCGTGGAATGAAGTGACTGGTACATGTTCGGTTTCGGCATTGAAATATAATCCTTGAAACGGCCGGGCATGGGCTTGTATAACTCATGAACCAGTCCGAGAATGGCATAACAGTCCTTAACGGTATTCACGATAACCCGTATTGCAAACAAATCGTAGATCTGATCCAATTCTTTATGCTGTTTTCTCATCTTTGTGTATATGCTGTACAAATGCTTGGGCCTTCCGTCTATATGGGCTTCAATACCCAGTTCACGGGCTTTTTCCGCAACGGTTTTCATTATATTTTCTATATATTCTTCGCGTTCTTTGCGTTTTTTTGCTATTTTTTCAACAAGATCGTAGTATTCTTTTTCGTACAGGTACCTGAAACTTAAATCCTCGAGTTCCCATTTGACCCTGTAAATTCCAAGACGGTGTGCCAGAGGAGCATAAATGTCCAGTGTCTCACGGGCAATTTCGATCTGTTTTTCCCTAGGTTTGTATTTCAGTGTTCTCATGTTGTGCAATCGGTCTGCAAGCTTGATTATAATGACCCGTATGTCTTTCGACATGGCCAGGAACATTTTCCTGAAATTTTCGGCCTGTATTTCCTGTTTGTTTGTATAAGGAATTTTTGCAAGCTTTGTTACTCCGTCCACGAGATTTGCTATTTCTTCCCCGAATTTTTTCAGGGTGTTTTCATAGGTAAATGAACTGTCTTCAACGGTGTCGTGAAGCATGCCTGCAACAATGGTGGCAGTATCCATTTCCATCTCGGCAAGAATATATGCCACCTGCAGCGGATGAGTGACAAAAGGCTCGCCTGAGCTTCTTTTCTGACCTTCATGGGCAATACAGGCAAACTTGTATGCCTTGTCAATAAGCTCCCAATTATACTCTTTTCCGTTGGATTTCAGTTTTTCAAGCAGCTTATTATACTCCTCAAGCATCAAATCACCGTCATTTTTCACCAGTTTCACACAACTCCTGCAAAAAAGAATAAAGCCGTGAATTCTCCAGAGGGTTTTTTCGGTCTACTTTTACAATTTCTATTTTATAATTACCATTTTCCTGATAAGAATATCGGATTATGTTAAGTTCATTTAATATAAGCATTCCGGATATAATTTTGAATATATTCATCCTGACCGTGCCGTTATTAATGGTATGAGCTATTTCAAACAGCTGGCTCCTTGTATAAATACGGCTTCCGGTTTTTTGAATATACCTGTACAGCTCGGCCAGTTCATTCCTTGAAATTATCAAATCCGCTCTGTTCACCTGGTGATTATTAATCCTATTATAAAACCAATCTGTATTATTATCAAGGCATTCAAGTTTCTGCGACCACTCAAACAGCATTCTGTTTGCAGCGACAAATCTGTCAGGCAATCTTATATACTTTACAAAAAGTTCCACATTTCTTCTTCCCATGTATTCGTTAATGCCTATTTCAAAAACCACATCAATTTTGCTGTTTTTACACAGTGCCTGTTCCAGGCATCCCATTCTGAACGCAATTGCTGAAACATAACTCCCTTCACTGCCAAGAAAAAGCTTCAAATGGTTCTTGTCGGCGCCTACCCGGGTAACTTCAAGAACATTCACTTCTCTAAGCCTGAAGAGCGGTATTGGATTTCCTTCGCCGAACGGCGCCATCGCCATCAGAAAACCTGCGGAATCGGTATTAATTTCTTCTAAAAGTACATCGGCGTCTATTCTGAGTTTCGGGATCATATCCGTACTGTTCAGCACTCTGTCTGCAAACTCATTGATCCTGGCCCTGAATTCTTTAATTCTGTCCTTTTTGATTGTAAGGCCGCCCGCCTTTTCATGCCCGCCGTATCTTACCAGCAAATCACGGCAATATTCCATTCCTTCGTAAATATTGAAACCGTCAATGCTTCTTGCCGAACAAACGGCTTCTTCCTCAGAAACAGACATTACAAAGCACGGTTTATAGTAATGTTCTGTCAGCATAGAAGCTACTATGCCTATTACTCCCTTATGCCACTTGTCTCCGCTTACAACTATTACTTTCTGTTTTATGTAGCTTGGATCGTTATCAATGATTTCCACTGCCTTCTGGAAAATTTCAGTCTGAATTCTCTGCCTTAAGCTGTTGTCGTTTTGCAGTTGCCTTGCCAGTTCGTCATTAAGTGACAAATCGCCGGATGTAAGGAGTTTTACCGCCCTTGTCGCATCACCCATTCTGCCTGCGGCATTGATCCTTGGAGCTATTATAAATGCCAGCTTATATGCATCAACGTTTTCGTTTTTAATCTCCGCAACATTAAGCAGCGCCTGGATTCCGGGATTAGGAGCTTTTTTTATTTTCTTCAGGCCGGTATTGACAATAACTCTGTTTTCATCTGTGAGTTCAACTATATCTGCAACCGTGCCAAGGCACGCCAAATCAATATAGTTGAAATACTCGTTTTCCATGCCCAGTTTTTTGCATAATGCCTGTACGAGCTTAAAAGCAATCCCTGCCCCGCATAGCCTGTCAAAAGGATATTTGCTGTATGGAAGATGGGGATTTATCAGTGCCAGGACATCGGGCAGGTTTTCAATGTCAGGCTGGTGATGATCGGTAATAATAATGTCCATTTTCCGGCCTAGTGCCGAAAGATTCTGATTTATGCTGTCAATACGCTCCTTTGCCGATATGCCGCAGTCTACGGTAATCATAAGATCAAAACTGTTTTCACACAGGTAATCCACCGCCGCTTCGGATATGCCATATCCTTCATCTATCCTGTCGGGTATATAGTATGAAACATCAAGACCGATTGACATTAAAAACAGATAAAGAATTGATGTGGCCGTTATTCCGTCCACGTCATAATCTCCGTAAATAACTGTTTTTTCTTTTCGTTCCCTTGCGGCAAGTATCCGGTTGACGGCTATATCCATATCGGGCAGCAGCATGGGATCATAAAGGTGGTTTACCGACGGCTTAAGAAACTTTATGATATCTTCCCTGTCGGTTATTCCCCTTGTAACCAACACCTTGGCCAGAATCGTCGGAACCCTTAATTCTTCAGATATTTGCTTTACCAGTGCCGGATTGGGTTCTCCCACATCCCATATTGCTTCATTTCCAAGGTAAAAATCCTCAAACATATAAATCATTTTCTTCACTTTTTCCTCAGCATTTTAAAAGCTATGTCCAAATGCAGCTCACAGAATTAAAACCTTATAAAAAGCCCGAAGATTTAACTTCGGGCTCATTATTTCAAGGGCATTTCTGTTTGATACACTGATTTATTCATGATGCAACTTTATTTAATTCAGCCGTTTAACCCGGCCAAAACCTGATACTGCACACAGTATACGCTGTACTTCTAGTTATTTATTTCGATCTTCTTTTTCTTGCAGCTTCAGATTTCTTTTTACGTCTTACACTTGGCTTAACGTAATGCTCTCTTTTTCTGACTTCTGCAAGTACTCCTGCTTTAGCACACTGCCTTTTAAATCTTCTCAGTGCACTGTCCAGGGATTCATTTTCCTTTACTATTATTTCTGACACGTTCTTCCCTCCCCTCTTCTGCATCATACAGTCGTGCCGGGGAATTTATTCCGTCTGGCAGGCCTGACTTAGGCTTCCTGCCTGAAGCACTTAAATTTATTATATAATAGGGCTGCAAACAACGTCAATATTTTTCTTGACAGTCACACTATTTTCTCGTCAAAAGCCGTACCGCCGAGAACATGATAATGAAGGTGCGGTACTGTCTGCCCTCCGTTTTTGCCGCAGTTTACGATTACCCTGTAACCGTCCTTGTTTATGCCAAGGATCTTAGTTGTTTCAAGAATTGCAGCATGTATTTTTTTAACCACGTCCATGTTGTCCTGGTTCAAGGCTTCAAGGCTTTCGATATGGACCTTCGGCACGACAAGGACATGAACTGGTGCAGCGGGATTAATATCCTTGAAAACGATTATGTCATCATTTTCATATACCTTGCTGGATGGTATTTCGCCCCTGATTATTTTACAAAATACACAATCCGACATTTGCCTCTCCTCCTGCCAATAATTTTAATTGGATTAATTATTGAACAAAATACAGGCTGCTATGCAAGCTGCTGCCTGATCATCTGCAGCGCAACGGCAATTGCATTGTCAATTCCATTTACATCCTTTCCGCCTGCCTGTGCCATGTCAGGTCTTCCTCCGCCTCCGCCGCCTGCAGCCTTTGCAGCTTCACCAATAATTTTCCCGCAATGTATGCCTCTGTTCACTGCGTCCTTGGTTGCAGATATTACCATGTTTGCCTTTCCGTCGAGACCCGATGCCAGTACAACCACCGAGGAACCCAGCCTGTTCTTCAGTGTATCAGTCATATTTCTGAGTGCCGTAATGTCAAGCTGATCCATTCTTACGGCCAGCACTTTTATACCGGATATATCCTCTGCCTTGCCGAGCAAATCACTCACAGACTGGTTAGCCATTTTTTCCTTTACAGACGCAAGTTCCCTCTGGATATTCTTCATTTCGTCAACCAGCTGTGCAACCTTTGCAGGTACATCATCGGGATTGGACTTGATGATTTCAGACACCTTTCTCAAGGTTCTTTCCTTTTCCTTGTACCAAGAGATTGCGCCCGTACCGGTAAGGGCTTCAATACGTCTTACACCCGAAGCAATACCGTTTTCGCTGATTATTTTTATAAGTCCGGCTTCACCTGATGAACTTAAATGCGTTCCGCCGCACAGTTCCATACTGTAATCTCCCACAGAAACCACACGGACGGTGTCGCCGTATTTTTCACCGAACAGCGCGGTAGCACCGGCCTTTTTGGCCTCTTCAAGGGACATTTCCCTTACCGTTACCGGGTAATTGGACAGGATAACACTGTTTACTTCATTTTCCACCGCTTCAATCTGCTCATCTGTAAGCGGCGAGAAATGTGTAAAGTCAAATCTCAGCCTGTCAGGAGCCACAAGCGAACCTGCCTGCTGTACATGATCGCCCAGGATTTTCCTTAATGCCTTATGAAGTATGTGCGTTGTGGTATGATTTCTTGAGGTGCTTTTTCTCTTGGCAACGTCAACTTTTGCAATAACCTGGTCATTTACCTGTACAAATCCCGATTCTATTTTTCCGTAATGAAGGTATTTCCCGTCTGAAGTCTTTTTACAGTCGGTTACCTTCATTACAAAATTGTCTCCGGTAATAACACCCGTATCACCTACCTGTCCGCCGCTCTCGGCATAGAACGGTGTCCTGTCAAGCACAACGGCAACTTCATCATCCATCTGTGCATTTTCCGCCAGCCTGCCGTCAAGAACAATAAACCTGACAGTAGCTTCGGTTTCATACTCATTATAACCGGTAAACTCAGTGACCATGGATTTGTATTCACCGGTAAACAGATCTTTTTCCCAGGCTGAGCTTTCTTTTCTTAAATGTGCTTCGCGGGCTTTTTCCCTTTGCTTTCTCATTTCTTCATGGAACCCGTCCTCATCTATCTCCATTGAATGTTCCTGGGCTATTTCTCTTGTCAGATCAATCGGGAATCCATAGGTATCATGGAGCTTGAAAACCATGGAGCCTTCGATGGTATTAACACCCTGCTGCTTTAATTCGGCAATATGTTCCTCAAGTATATTCATTCCCTGGTCGATCGTGTTATAGAATTTCTCTTCCTCAATAGATATTACCTTCTTAATAAAGTCCCTCTTCTCATCCATGTGCGGATATGCGCCCATAGATATGTTGATTACCGTATCAGCGAGTTCTGCAAGAAAAGCGTTCTCTATACCGAGGAGCCTGCCATGCCTTGCCGCACGGCGGATAAGCCTTCTTAAAACATACCCGCGTCCTTCATTGGAAGGCAGTACGCCGTCCGATACAAGCATTGACGAACCTCTTATATGATCGGTTATGACACGGATCGATACATCTTTTTTATAATCTTCTCCATATTTAAATCCTGCAATTCTGCATACATGCTCAAGCACGGCGCGGACTGTGTCAACCTCGAAAATATTGTCAACACCCTGGATTACACATGCAAGTCTTTCAAGACCCATACCCGTGTCTATATTCTTATTCTTCAGCGGCAAATAAGTTCCGTCTTCCTGTCGGTCAAACTGCGTAAATACCAGGTTCCAGACTTCTATAAAACGATCGCAGTCGCAGCCGACGGTACAGGTCTCTTTTCCGCAGCCTTTATCCTTGCCCCGGTCGAAATATATTTCAGAACACGGACCGCAGGGACCGGTTCCATGCTCCCAGAAGTTGTCTTCCTTGCCCATTCTGAAAATTTTCTCTTCAGGAAGCCCGACTACCTTGTTCCATATATCAAAGGCTTCATCATCTTCCTGGTATACCGAAACGTAAAGCCTTTCTTCCGGGATTTCCAGGATCTTTGTAAAGAATTCCCATGCCCATGTGATTGCTTCTTTTTTGAAATAATCGCCAAAAGAGAAATTACCCAGCATCTCAAAGAATGTGGCATGGCGCGAAGTTTTCCCCACGTTTTCAATATCGGGTGTACGGATGCACTTCTGACAGGTGGTGACTCTTCTTGAAGGAGGAATTTTCTGCCCTGTAAAATACGGCTTCAAAGGAGTCATACCGGCATTAATAAGCAGAATACTCGGGTCGTTTTCCGGTACCAGCGAAAAACTTGGCAATCTCAGATGATCTTTGCTCTCAAAAAAGGACAGGTATTTTTCCCTCAGTTCATTCAATCCGAATTTATGCATGCTAAACCCTCGCTTCAATATCTAATAGTTTAATTTTTTAGGCCAATAAATATTATTAATGTCTTCAGCCATGCCGGTCAATACCGGCCATGAGTGAAGACGTATTTACCGTTAAATAAACATAATTTTGACAGTTCGCTCAATCTTAATAAAGTATACTAAAATCAGAAGAATTGCGTCAAGTAACTTGTTTTTTTTCCGCTGTATCAGGAATTAATTATTGTCGAAAAGAAGGCTTAGCGATTCCCTGCTGTGTATTATTTTTACTGCCTCGGCAAAAAGCGGAGCAACCGATACGACCTTTACTTTCGGATGCCCGAACACTTGCGGGTTTTCAACAGTATCGGTAATTATCAGTTCTTCTATTTCGCTTTCTTCCAGTTTCTTAAGGCCATTATCCCTCAGAAGTGCATGGGTTACACATGCATATATTTTCCCTGCGCCGTTTTCTTTTAAAGCCCGTGCTGTATCAGCCAGCGTTCCGCACGAAATGGTAAAATCATCGACAATAACTGCATTTTTTCCTTTTACGTCACCGATTATTTCAAGCACTTGTGCCTTTTCATCATGATCAGTACGTATTTTATTCCCGATTGCAACCGGTGCTTTAAGAATTGTGGCAAATTTTCTCGCATTTTTCGCAAACCCCGCATCGGGAGACACCACAACCAGGTTTTCAATGTTTTTTGATTTTATATATTCGCACAGAATCGGGAATCCATAAAGATGATCAACGGGTTTTTTGAAAAAACCCTGTATCTGAGGACTATGTAAATCCATTGTAACAATACGGTCTACTCCGGTTATTTCAAGACAGTCGGCACAGACCCTGGCTCTTATTGAAACCCTTGGTTCATCCTTTTTGTCTCCTTTTGCATAGCTGAAATACGGTATAATTGCCGTCACAGAACTGGCACTTGATCTTTTGAATGCATCAATCCAGAACAGAAGTTCCATAAATTCATCATTCGGGCTCATGCCAATGGTCTGAACAATGTAAACATCCTTGTCCCTGACTTTTTCCAGGATCTTTACAAACGTATTTCCTTCTGAAAACTTAATCGTCTGTGATTTTCCGAGCTCGGTTCCAAGGTAACTGCACATTTTTTCAGCAAAATGCATACTCGAGCTTCCTGCAAATATTTTGATTCCTATTTCCTCATTCGCCACATGAAATTCCCCTTTCACGCATCCTGTTTTTTATGAATCCGCGCAATTACATATTATTACATAAAAAACAGCAATTCAATTACTGACGGCAAGAAACTTAAAAAATCGCTTTTTTAAGCTGTTCCGTGTATTATCCCGAAATAATGCGATAGACTTTTTTTATGGCTATTTTAATCATGGCAACCAGCGGGACGGTAAAAATCAGCCCGAAAAAACCGAACAGCCGTCCGCCTATGATAACCGACATAATCGTAGTAACCGGGTGCAGGCCAAGTTTCTCTTTAATTATCCTGGGTGTCAGGAATAAATTATCAATCTGCTGCACTGTTACAAAAACAAGGACAGACAGAACCGCCTTTCCCGGTGACAGCGCAAGTGCAACTGTAATGGCAGGCACAGCCCCGATATATGGACCGAAATAGGGAATTATATTTGATATTCCGCCAATAAAACCAAGAAGAGGAGCATACGGTACTCCAACAATATACAGTCCTGTGGTTTCGAAAAAACCAACAATCAGAGCAATCAATATCTGGCCCTGAATGAATTTTACGACAATCCTGTGAATATCACGCATGAAACATACAATTTCTTCCCGATATTTTTTCGGAAAAATGTATTTAAATTTTTCAATTATCTTTTCCCTGTCCCTCAATATATAATAAGACAGGATCCATCCAGCCAGTATGTCGATAATCACAGGTAACGTTTTAGGCAATATATCAATAAAACCGTGAAGGTTACCGACAAATCTTTGCTGAAGATTAAGAAAAAAATTTTCAGTCTCACGGATAATACCATTCTGCATATTTTCGGGAGTATTTTTTCTGATGAAATTCATAAGACTGCTTATCGCGGAATTGTACAGGTCAGGAAGAACTTTTGTCAAATCCTTTATATTGTCGGCCAGAACAGGAATCAGCAAAACAAATATCATCAGAATAACTATAAGGCTCAGGAATATTGAAAAAAAGATACTGAGAGTTCTTGAGACCTTCTGTTTTTCAAAAAATTCAGCCAGTGGCAAAAGTATATATGATACAATAATACCCGTAAAAAGCGGAAAAAAAGCCTGAAGAATTTCTCTGCCCCAAAATGCAATTAAAAAAATAACACCCGCCACCAGGACAACCGGTATACCTGTCCTTAGCAACCGACTCGCTTTCACCAGGCACCTCCGAATATGTACCTTTTCTTAAAACAAAAATGTTTTAAGAAAAGGTTTTCAAAAGGGAAGATTTATCGATTACTGCATCATGCTGCTGATATCGGACATGATGCGTCTTGATTTTCGGAAAATATCCCTGCCCATTCTCATTATGCGTCTTCTTGTCCTTTTCATGTTGATGTCGCCGTTCAGGGCCATGGACATTGCTGCCCCTACAATCCCTCCTACAATCATTCCGCTGGTAAAGCCTGTTCTCATATAACCCCTCCTTTACAATATGTCCATATTGAGCAAGTTTTTAAGTCCTTTTTTAAGACCGGTTATTTCATTCCTTGTATCCCTGTCAATCTGGATTAATTCCCGTGAAAATTCAACCCTTTCCAGGACAGGCATTCTTTTTCTTCCAAGCCAGATGTCTTCAATCAGGCTTCCGGACAGGATTATTTCGCGAAAATTTCCGTTGCTTGCGTCAAATGCAAAATCGACCACACGGCCTATCCATTCGCCGTTTTCATCAATTATCGGTTTATTCAGCAGTTCTTCAGCGAGTATATTGTTTTTTAAAAAATTCCTGGTCATTACGATAATCCCTGATGTATTTCTGAGCTTTATGCTGTCACGTCTCAATTCTTTAACAAGTGAAAACGGAATAAACCTGTGCCTCAGTTCAGTGCTTCTTCGTTCCAGCAAAAAGCCTAAAACAGCCTTATTTGCCGGATCTATCACCGAATTTTCAACCTGCCCTATTTTGTCATTGTTTACAAAAACCGATGCACCGTCAATTTCTGACCAGTAATGCATACAAGGGCCTCTTCTCAATACGGGTTTTCATAAATATTATTTTCTGATTTATTTGAAAGAATGCAGCAATTTTTGAATTGACTAAATTTACATATTTTATTAGAATTGACCTTATAAATTCTAAAAGCCGGATTTCATTCAAGGAGGAACATGGATGCTCAGAAAATTCAGGGAAGATTTGGGAATAAACATATCTTCGGTACTGATTCCGAAAAAGCACATATCACTGAACAAATGGGCGGTTGTTGCATGCGATCAGTACACATCCGAACCGGAATACTGGGAAGAAGTCGACAAATATGTAGGTGATGAACCGTCAACGCTTCGGCTTATTTTCCCCGAGGTCTATCTTGAAAGGGAAACTGATGAACAGAAAAAGCAAAGAATTGAGAACATAAACAGGACAATGCGGTATTACATTGAAAACGGGTATTTTGAAGAAATATGCAATTCCTTTATATATATCGAAAGAACGGTTAAAAGCGGAAAAACAAGAAAAGGTCTTTTATTTGCAATAGATTTGGAACTGTATGATTACTCAAAAGGTTCAAACAGCCTGGTAAGGGCAACCGAAGGAACCATCCTTGACAGGCTGCCGCCAAGAATTCAAATAAGGGAAAACGCCTGCCTTGAACTTCCGCATATTATGATTCTGGCAGATGATGCAGACGGAACGGTCATTGAACCGCTGGCAGAGCAGAAAGATAAAATGGACATGCTTTATTCCTTTGATTTAATGATGGGCGGCGGTCATATAGAAGGTTACCGGGTAAATAAAGAAGAACTGCTTCAGGGTATTTACGATGCGCTTATAAAACTTAAGTCACAGGACACATTCCGACGAAAATACAATACCGGTACTTCAGCAAGTCCGATGCTTTTTGCCGTCGGCGACGGTAATCATTCCCTTGCCACTGCCAAAGCATGCTGGGAGAAAATTAAAAAATCCCTTTCTGACAATGAAAAAGCATACCACCCTGCAAGGTACGCCCTTGTAGAACTCGTTAACATACACGATCCGGCACTTCAGTTTGAGCCGATTCACAGGATTCTTTTCAATGTGGATGCAAGCAGACTTCTGAATGCTTTTGTAAAGTTTTACAGGGACAAGGGATTTGACTGCGGATACGAATACACGGATGATACCGGACGTATTCCTCAGAACAGCGGTGAAAGACATTCCATACCTTTTGTTATAGGCGCAAAAACCGGCTTTATATGGGTCAATAAACCTCCTTTCACGATAGATGTGGCCACGTTGCAGAACTTTCTTGACCATTTTCTCAGGGAAAACCATGACGTATATATTGATTACGTACACGGCCGGGATGTGGTTGAAAAACTGTGCAGAACTGAAAGCAACATGGGTTTTCTGCTTTCACCGATGGATAAGGGAGACCTGTTCAAAACCGTAATTGCGGACGGAGCTCTGCCCAGGAAGACTTTCTCAATGGGTGAAGCCGAAGAAAAACGCTATTACCTGGAATGCAGGAAAATCATTCCCGGCTACTTGCGGTAACCCTCTATATGAAGGCATCTGTACTTTTTGAATACGTAATTTGACAGCGGGTAGTAATCCCTGTCTATGGTGTGCGTTGCAATTTTTATATTGCTTAAATCAGGCGTTTTTCCTGTCTCAACTACGAACAGCGAATGCCTGAAAGTAGTTCCGTCAAAGGACAACTGTATTATATCCCCTGGTTCTGCTGCAGTCAGGGGAACTTCCCTGGCAAATGGCCCTGATCCGTCATTCCTTGTCAGGAATTCATAAAGGTACTGCACACCAGTCCACGAAGCCGAGCGGTTGTAACTGTTAAAATAATACCAGCCGTATACAGGTTTTGTGTTCATTACCCTGCAGCCTGCATATATGCACTGGGAAACAAAGTTCGTGCAGTCCCCGCCAAGCCTGCTGAAGTCATAATAGGCCGGATTTCTTCCGAACGCCCATTTATGGGCATATTCAATTGCGTTCTGCCTGTTGTACTGGTATACTTTCACTTCTGCCCCGCTTAAAAAAAATTCTACTATATATTATTAGACCGGCATTTAAGATGTTCTTTCTTTCCGGGATTTACCCCGTTCGTTATAAGCGGGTGATTCGGGCGATTTTGGCGGAGCATGACGGGATATTGTGCAATGCCGTCAACAGTCGCTTCATTTGCAAGAGCCGCGCAGTTCAGCTCGGGCAAGCCGAAACTCGCAAAAATGCATCTTAATTTATTTTTAAGTTGCATTTTTGCTCAGACAGTCGGCTTGCTTATCCTCGCTCGGACTGAGCGGCTCTAAGCTGCATTCCGCTAAAAGTTTCCGGCATTGCACAATATCCATAACACCCGCATCAAGACCCGCACGAAATTACCTTATTTCATACAAGCGGGTGGTTCGGGCGATTTTGGCGACGCAGAGCGGCATGCTGCGAAGCCGTTCTGCACAGCAATAAGCTATTAGCGTGGTTTTGAGCGACCCGGGATATGGAGACCTCAGCGCAGGATTCATTATATGTTCGGTGCGTGCGTCAACGTAAGTGCTTTGTTGCCCGAGGAAACGAAATGCCCGAAGCAGGACCCGCACAAAATACATACCTTATTAAAAAGCGGGTGATTCGGGCATTTTCGGTGACGACGGGCAACATGCTACGAAGCCCTGCTTCACAGTAATAAGTTCAGAGCGTGGTTATGAGCGACCCGGGATATGGAGACCTCAGCGCAGGATTCATTATATGTTCGGTGCGTGCGTCAACGTAAGTGCTTTGTTGCCCGAGGAAACGAAATGCCCGAAGCAGGACCCGCAATAATAAAAAAACTCGAAAAGCAGGTGATTCGGGCATGGCATAAAAAAGAAAAAATATACGAAGAAGAACCTGCGAAAACTACAAAAATCTGCTCCGCAGTTCCTCCATAATCTTTTTTTCAAGCCTTGAAACCTGCACCTGCGATATTCCCATCTTCTCAGCCACCATCTGCTGCGTCTCTTCCTTGAAATACCTGAGGAAAATTATCATTCTCGACCTTTCATCCAGGTTCTGAAGAGCTTTTGACAATGAGAGGCGTTCAAGAATAGCCGCCTCTCCTGCATCATCGTTTTCAACCAGCAGACGGTCTATCAGGTAAACCGGGTGACTGTCGCTTTCCCCTATTGTCCTGTACAGGGACTCGGGCTGATATCCGGCTTCAATGGCCTGGACCAGTTCTTCAGGCTCAACATTGAGTCTTTCTGCCAGCTCGTGGATCGTGGGAGTCCGGCCGCTGCTTTTTTCCATCTGTTCTCTTACCATGTTGGCTTTCTGACCCAGTTCCTTCATAGCACGGCTTACCTTCACGGCACCGTCATCCCGGAAAAACCGCTTAATTTCTCCCAGTATCATCGGTACCGCATATGTTGAGAATTTAACATCAAATCCGGGATCAAATTTTTTGATTGCTTTAATCAGCCCAATACATCCCACCTGGAAAATATCTTCGGTTTCTGCCTCGCGGCCCTTAAAACGCTTGACAAGACTCCACACCAGTCCGATATTTTCCTGTACCAGTATATTCTGGGCTTCCTGGTCACCCTTTTGAGCCTTTATTATTAATTCCAGCGTTCTTTCATCCAGATTCCTGGATTCAGTGTTTTTGTCCTTCACCAATACTGGCTCCTGTTCCTGTCAAAATTATGTTTCCCGGATAAGGGACTCAGCCTCGCGAGAATTTCTTTGTCATGATTATTTTAGTACCCTTACCCTTTTCGGATTCAATTTGAAGGCTGTCCATGAAGCTTTCCATAACCGCAAAACCCATGCCGGACCTTTCCAGTTCTGGTTTTGTAGTAAAAGCAGGTGTTCTTGCCTTTTCAATATCCTCTATTCCCACACCGTGATCTTCAATTATAACCGTTATACTGTCAGGGTACAGCAGGCATTCCATGTAAATGGTTCCCGACTTTTGCTCATAACCGTGTATTATTGCATTGGTTACCGCTTCAGATACCGCGGTCTTTAAATCTGCCAAATCCTCCAGAGTCGGATCCAACTGGGCTGCAAACGCTGCAACAACTACTCTTGCAAAGGCCTCGTTGGAAGATTTACTGTCAAATTCGATTTTCATCCTGTTAATCGGCTGCATTTTCACATAACCTCACAATACCAAATAGTGCCGGATCTACCGGAAAAATTTTCAGCTTATTTTCATAAGCTTGTCAATGCCGGACATTTTCAATATTTTAAGAAGGTTCTGACCGGGATTCTTTATTGCCATGCTTCCGCCAAAACTCTTGATACGGTTGTATCTGCCCACAATCAGTCCAATCCCGGAACTGTCCATAAAAGTTACACCGCTCATGTCCAGGACAAGCTTTTTTACAGGCGCACTAACAAGCTGCATGTCAATGGTATCCTTAATACTGGATACTGTGTGATGATCCAGTTCACCTTTCAGGTATACAGTCAGAACCTGGTTTTCCTGCTTAAAGGTAATATCCAATGCCATCACTCCATTCCTGTAATAATTATTCGATATTTCCCGGAAAAATCCTTCATTTTCCTTTTTCCATCAAATCTTCCGCTATCTTCTGGAGTTTTCGCATGCGGTGATTGACACCGGACTTGCCCAGTTCAGGCTTAAGCATTTTTCCAAGTTCCGACAGACTTGCATCGGGATTCTCAATCCTTAATCGGGCTATTTCCTTTAAGTTTTCAGGCAAATTTTCAATTCCTATTTTTTCATCAATATACTTGATGCAGGAAACCTGTTTTAACGAAGCGTTCACGGTTTTTTCAAGATTTGCGGTTTCACAGTTCACTATTCTGTTAACCTGGTTCCGCATGTCTTTAAGTATGCGTATATTTTCCATTTCCAGCAGTGCCGCATGAGCATTTATAACATTAAGGAAATCGACAATATCCTGTCCTTCCTTCATATAAACTATGTCGTAATTCTTGCGCCGAATGCGTTTCGGTTTAAGTTCGAAGTATTCCATGTATTTCATAAACTCATCGGCTATCAGACTGTCTGTAAATGACAGTTCAATGTGATAGGATTTGTCTGGATTACTCACCGAACCTGCGGCCAGGAAACCGCCCCTGAGATATGCCCTTATGCAGCATCTGTCCTTTATATCAAGACCGGAATAATCTATTTTTGCTCCCGGAAGATCCACATTGATTCTGGCGGACTTCAGAAATTCGGTTCCTTCTTTTTTTTCCGCAAACCCGGTAAAATTCAGCCTGTAAACAACATGGCGCTTAAAACGCGTTGATTTTTCCCCGCTTATTTCCACACCTGAAGGTACTATATCCTTAACCCTGCTGTAAACCATCCTGGATACCGATGCATGTTCTGTTACAAACAACAGGTTATTTCTTTTGTTTACCTTGCGGATAATAAGGCCTGTCCGCAGTATACCCGCAAGCTCGTGAAAATTACAGCACGGTTTTTCGTTATTGAGCCTGCAAAGCTCATCCTTTATATCGGATGAAAATGACATGGTAAGCCTCCTTTGGTATTAAGTTTAAATTTGGCAAGTCATCCCGGCATGATTACCGTTTTATCAGGGGAAGATAGTCTTCTGCATACGCCCGCAAAATCTCGGAAACACTCCATGCCTGTGCAAAGCATCCTCTTGCTGTCAGAGGTTCATTCCCGTCAAAAATCTCGGAAATGCTGCCTATGCACGCATCCCTCAGGTGTTCATAAAAAGGAATGAAAAATCTCAAAAGCTTGTCTGCAAGATTTCTGTCATCGCGGTATACCCTTGCATAAGCAGTAATAAAGTGCCCAAGCGGCCATACCCATACAGTACCCTGGTGATACGCGCCGTCCCTTTGGGCTTGATCACCAATGTAAACTCCCCTGTATTCAGGATCGTCCTGCGTTAACGACCTCAAACCATATGCCGTATACAGTTCCCGGTATACCGTATCCACAACCAATTTTGCATAACGCCCGTCAATAACCGGGAATGGCAGGCTTACTGCCAGTATCTGGTTTGGCCTGATTTTGTCATCCTTTCCCTGTTCATTGATAACATCAAACAGGCATTCCTTGTTTTCATTCCAGAATTTATCCGTGAAACTTTTCTTAATATTTTGTGCCAGGTCCAAATAACTGTCGGCGCGTTCACCGATATTACCAAGTATATAATGCATTACCATGACCGCATTGTACCACAGTGCATTTATCTCAACAGCCTTGCCGTGACGGGGTGTAACCACCCAGTCCCCGACTTTTGCATCCATCCATGTAAGCTGTGTATGCGCGTTTCCGGCAGATATAAGAAAATCTTCGTCCATCCTTATATTATAAGCCGTTCCCAACCTGTACGCGTCAATTATTCTTTTCAGGACAGGCAGAAGCTCGTCCCTTACAAATTTAAAATCCCCGGTATAGCTGATGTACTTGTGGACGGCATGGAAAAACCAAAGTGCCGCATCAACGGTATTGTATGACGGTTCTGTATTTCCGTCGGGAAACACGTTCGGAATCAGTCCGTCCTTTTCGTATTTTGCAAAAGTATAAAGGATATCACGTGCGTCTTCATATCTTTTTGTTACAAGGGTAAGCCCGGTGAGCGCTATCATGGTGTCACGGCCCCAGTCGGTGAACCATGGATATCCGGCTATTACTGTTTTTGAACCTGTGGATTTGCGCTTAACTATGAACTTATCGGCAGCTGTTACGAGGTTTGCCATGAAATTATCATCGGCAAATCCCTCAGTTAGTTTTTTCTGCCTTATTGTTTCCTCTTCTATAATTTTTTCCCCGTCAGTTGTGTCCACAGGTTCATCAAGGCTGCAAACCAGCGTAACGGTCTTGTTTTCTCCCTCATTTACCGTTATTTCAAAATATCCCGGTATATAATGATCTTCCGTTCCGTCCAGGCCTCTTTCGTGTTCATATAAATAGTCCATGTTATAAAAGAAGCAGGGATTTTCAACCGCTTTCCCTTCCGAACATGCAACAGTTATTTTCCTGCCTGAATTAATTGGTGTAATATGCATTGCTTTATCCGTTGTCTCTGCTGAAAATTTCATTTCACTGCTCCGGGAAAGACCATGATAATCCCTGAAATTTAAAAGAGGCGTCAGATGGATTCTACAGTTTTCAGGATCCGTAATCCTGTAAACAACAGCCACCTGGTTTTTTCCATATCTCATGCATATTCTTTTTTCTATTCTCATCCGGCCAATCCTGTAATGAAATTCCGGAACGGTATTATGAATAAAGTGTTCAAGATAGAATTCTCCGCGGGCGGTAAAGTTGGGTGTCATAAATGAATGAAGGTAATGTTCCTTACCATTTGCTGAAATCATCTCGCTTACCGAAGACATGACCAGGTAACGTTCCACAGGAGGATTCAGGGAGGCAATAAGGAGACCGTGATAACGTCTTGCATTCATTCCTGTAATTGTACCGCAGGCAAAACCGCCTATTCCGTTCGTTAAAAGCCATTCCCTCCTTATTCCCTGCTCCGGAGTTGTCCAGTAAGATTTACCGAATAATATCATTCATCCTTTCCCCGCTTTGTTTTCGAAAATTTCAAGCACCGTTTTTGCAAGTTTTACCGGATCATGTCTTACATAGCCTTTGTTTATCTGAACCAGGTCCTTTTCTACGGTTTTTATTCCCATTTTTTTGACCTTACCGGCATCCAGTCTTACTACAGATGCGCCTTCGCTGACATAACGCCTGTATACATCATCGGGTATTCTTCCGGTATTTACGATACAGTAATCAATAAAACCGTCGCACCCCGAATGCTGGTAAATTGCATTTATATGATCCGATACTGTGTATCCTTCTGTTTCGCCCGGCTGGGTCATTATATTTGCCACGTAAATTTTTACCGCATTGGATTTGACTATCCTTTCCACCACATGGTCAACCAGCAGGTTAGGTATTATACTTGTGTAAAGGCTTCCAGGCCCGAGAACGATTACTTCGGCTTCGTCCAGTGCACTAAGGGCACTTTCAAGGGGTTTAACATTATTCTTGTCCAAAAATACCTTTTTTATTCGTCCGGGATGGAAAGTATGATGTTCTCCTATCCTGGATTCACCCTTTATTATTGAACCATCCTCCAGTTCTGCAATCAGGTTAATATTCTCGGACGTTACCGGCAGAACCCTTCCTGTAACGGCAAGAACTTCGCTCATATTGCGGACAGCGGCTTCAAAACTTTCGCTTATGCCTGTCATCGCTGCAAGGAAAAGATTTCCGAATGACTGACCTTTCAGGTCTCCATCCTGAAAACGATACTGCAACAGCTTTTCCATTTGGGGCTCTGTATCGGCAAGAGCAAGGATGCAGTTGCGTATATCCCCGGGAGGAAGCATACCCAGGTCGCGCCTTAGCATCCCTGAGCCCCCGCCGTCATCGGCAACCGTTATTATTGCAGAGATATTTGAAGTGAACTGTTTCAGCCCCCGCAGCAACGTGGATATACCCGTTCCGCCGCCGATAACGGCAACATTGGGACCTTCCCTCAGCCTCGACCGGATGTATATTTTCTTTCCTATATCCAGCATTGACGTCGGGACGCTGGTCAGACCGTTATTGCTGAAACGGAGTAAAGCAAGAACAATTTTCCTGAAACACAAATAACTCAGAATTATACCTGAACCGCAGAAAATAAGCGCCGCTATCAGCTGAAATGTATCTATTTCCGCCCTGTAAACCAGTACTGCAATTCCCGCGATAATGAGCAAAAGGCCGGCAATACCGTTTGACAGCCACTTTCTGTATTTATAGGTAGCACGTAAAACTTTAAGAGGATTCATATTTCATTCTCCTGTTATCTTTGTCTATATCCCTGTGTTCAAGGACCACACTGCTGTTTTTGGCTTTGAGGATTTCGAAAAGCCGGTTTGCAATGGCAACCGAACGATGTTTGCCGCCTGTACAGCCAATACCTATTACCAGTTGATTTTTTCCTTCTTTTACGTAATTGGGAATAAGAAAATCAAGCAAATCTACAAGTTTTGCCAGGAACACCCTGCTCTCATGGAAACTCATAACGTAGTCGTTTACTTCATTATCGTTTCCGGTAAGGTTTTTCAGCGAATCGATATAATACGGGTTCGGTATGAACCTTACGTCAAAAACCAGGTCACAGTCTATCGGCACTCCGTACTTGAAACCAAAGGAAATTACACTTATAATCAGCCCAGAAAAAGGTTTTCCTTCCACGAAAAGTTTGTGAATTTCCTGTTTCAGTTGTCTCGGGGTAAGGTTGGAAGTATCGATAATGTAATGTGCTTTTTCCTTAACAGGCTGAAGTATGCGCCGTTCTTCCCTTATACCATCCAGTATGCGTCCTTCCGGTGACAGCGGATGCATCCTGCGGGTTTCCTTGAACCTTTTTACAAGGACATTGTCCTGTGCTTCCAGAAAAAGAATTTTATAAGAAATACCGTATGTGGCAAGAGACTCCAGGGCAGGAAACAGGTCAAGAAACATTGAACCTCCCCTGATATCCATGATCAATGCTATTTTTTCCATCTTGTTCCGGCTCTGAAGACATATCTCCGCAAACTTCGGAACAAGCGATGGCGGAAGATTGTCCACGCAAAAATAGCCTATGTCCTCGAAATACTTTACGCAAAGGCTTTTTCCTGCCCCCGACATGCCGGTAATAATAAGAAATTCCACATTTATCCTCCCAGTATCTTGACTTCCTGTTGCAGCATAACGCCGGAAGTTTCGTAAACCTTCTTCTTTATATATTCAATCAGTTCAATTACATCAGTGGCTGAAGCCGTTCCCGTGTTGATAATAAAGCCGCAGTGCTTTTCTGAAACCTGTGCCCCGCCGATGCGGTATCCCCTCAGACCTGCTTCTTCTATAAGTTTACCTGCATAGTATCCTTCAGGCCTTTTGAAAATGCTTCCGGAACTGGGGTAATTAAGCGGCTGTTTTTCTCTTCTTCGCCTGTTCAGTTCTTTCATCTTGTTTCTGATTTCTTCCTTGTCGCCTTTTTTCAGCATCATTTTGACTTCAAGCACCACAAGGCTTTCTTTCTGCATCCTGCTGGTCCTGTATCCGAACTGGAGTTCTTCGTTGCACAACCGCACAATTCTGGCATTACGGTCAATACATGTTACTTCAAAAACTACATCCTTCATTTCACCGTCATATGCTCCAGCATTCATAACAGCAGCGCCGCCTACGGTTCCGGGGATACCTGCTGCAAATTCAAGACCGGACAACGAGTGTTCGCAGGCAAGATTGGAAACCGATACAAGCGATGCACCGGCTTCGGCCGTTATAATGTTATCATTCACCGAAACCGAAGAGTAGTTGTCCGAAAGCTTGATAATCACGCCATTGTAGCCGGAATCGCTGACAATAAGGTTTGTGCCGTTTCCGACAACAACGTATGGTATTTTGTTTTCACAAAGGTATTTTACCGTTTCGATGATCTCATCCGTGCATGACGGAAGAACCAGGACCTTTGCATTTCCCCCTACACGCATGGATGTATGCTCTTTCATCGGAACGTCAACCAAAACCTGTTTTTCATTAAGAATCTTTTTTATATCACTTATTACGGTAATTATCATGTCATCACTCATATTCCGGCTCCGTAACAGAGTTTTCCTCCACTAATTGTTCGAATTCCTCATCGAATTTCTTTCTATTTCCTGCATTACCCTTTCGTTAAGAACCTTGGCTGCATTGTAACCCATTTTCTTCTGCCTGTGATTCATGGCAGCCACTTCTATGATTATGGCCAGGTTTCTTCCGGGTCTTACCGGAATTGTCAGGGAAGGAATCTTAAGGCCCAGTATTTCTGTGTATTCATCGTTTATACCCAGCCGGTCATATTGCTTTTTCGTATCCCAAAGTTCCATGTGAACCACAAGATTTATGTTCTCCGTCATTTTAACGGCGCCGACACCGTATAGATTCTTAACATCAATTATACCCACACCGCGGATTTCTATAAAATGCCTTATGATATCAGGCGAGCTTCCCACGAGCGTTCTGTTCGAGACTTTTCTTATCTCTACAACATCGTCTGCTACAAGACGATGCCCGCGCTTTACAAGTTCCAGGGCAGTTTCGCTCTTTCCGACGCCGCTTTCGCCGAGCATCAGCACACCTTCTCCATACACCTCAACCAGAACCCCGTGCATTGTTATACGCGGTGCAAGTTCAACGTTCAGGTACAGGATCAGGTAGCTTGCGAACCTCGATGTTTCTTCATGTGTACGCAGAAGCGGTATACCATAAGCAGTTGCCAGTTCCACCATTTCAGGAAAAGGCTGTTTTCCCCTTGCTATAATAACGCACGGAAACTTGTGGCTGAAAAAAGCTTTGAGGCTTTCGTACCTTTGCTCATAGGAAAGAGAAGCCAGGTAAGCCATCTCCACGGTACCTATCAGCTGAATTCTGTCCGGACCGAAATATTCATAAAAACCTGCAAGCTGCAGTCCCGGCCGGTTAATATCCGCAGTTTTTATCTCGATATCATGGGAACCTGGCACATAATTCAGTTCTTCCAGTTTAAACTCGCTGATTATTCTTCCTAATGTAACATTATATGAAGAATCTGACACTGCTATCACCTGCCGTTTTCATCATTCCGTAAAACTAAATGCCAAGAATCCTTAAAACCACGTCACCCATTTCATCCCTGTCACAGACCGTTTTATGAAGTATTTCCTTTTTGTCCAGATCCCTTAAACCTTTCGGGATTTCCCATCCGGTTTTTTCAGAAAGAAGGTTAAGAAGTTCAAACTCACTGAGGCCGTCGGTTTTGTCCCCGAACAACGCCTTCGCAACGCTCCGGTTAAATTTGAACGGGCTTGCAGTGGATACGATTACCGTCTGGGAAAGATCCCCGGTATATATAACATATTTGTCATAGACATCCATGGCAACTGCGGTATGGGTATCCAGCAGGTAACCGTAATCCTGGTAAACGCTGCGGATGCAGGCAATCGTTTCTTCGTCACTGGAATATCCGGCCCAGAATTTATCCTGAATCTTTTCCTTCATTGATTTGTTCACCGAATAATAGCCTTTTTCAGTCAGGTCTTTCATGTAACCGCGAATAAGTGCGGAATCATTTCCGCTTAATTCATACAGCAGCCTTTCAAGATTGCTTGAAATAAGGATGTCCATTGACGGTGAAATTGTCTTTTTGAACTCTCTTCGGCGATCATATGTTCCGCTAATAATAAAATCGGTAAGTATGTTGTTTTCATTCGAAGCACAGATCAGCCTGTTCACCGGAAGCCCCATTTTCATTGCATACCATGCTGCAAGTATATTGCCGAAATTGCCTGTAGGAACAACGAAGTTTATTTTCTCGCCGGGTTTAATGCTGTTGTCTTTCACAAGTTCTGCATAGGCAGAAAAATAATATACAATCTGGGGAACCAGTCTGCCCCAGTTTATCGAATTTGCCGAAGAAAACCTGTAACCGCTGTTCTGAAGCGCAGTACATATCTTTTCGTCATTGAAAATTTTCTTGACACCTGTTTGCGTATCGTCAAAATTTCCGTTTACCGCTATTGCACTTGTATTGCTTCCGGTCTGAGTAACCATCTGAAGCCGTTGAATTTCGCTCACTCCGCCGTTCGGGAAAAAAACAATTATGCGCGTTCCTTCCACGTCTGCAAAACCTTCAAGCGCGGCTTTGCCGGTATCCCCGGATGTTGCGGTAAGAATAACTATTTCTGCATTCTCGCCCGTTTTATTCATTGCTTTTACCATTAAGCGGGGCAGTATCTGCAGAGCCATATCCTTAAATGCACATGTCGGGCCATGCCATAGTTCAAGCATATGAAGATGTTCATGCAGGCGGACGACAGGAGTTATTTCAGGTACTGAAAAATTATCCCCGTAAGCTTTTGTTACACAATCGCGCAGTTCATTTTCATCAAAATCAGTAAGAAAAAAAGACAGTATTTTTTCTGCCCTTTCCTGGTAGCTTTTTCCGACAAAGCTTTCGATAAAGCCCAAATCAACTTTTACGTCCTCTTCCGGAACAAAAAGCCCGCCATCAGGTGCAATACCCATTTTTATGGCTTCAGATGAAGTAACACCGGATAGTCCGCCGCGTGTGCTTCTGTATCTCATATGTACCCTTCTTTCCCTTTCCCTTCTGCTAAACTAATGATAATATAATATAAAATACCTAAAAAATCAAAAAATTTTTGTCTACCGGAATCTTACACCTTAATGACCGAATGCTGTAATTTTGTTCATGATTTGTTCATAACTTTAATCATATCTTAATGGTAATTTTATCATATTTATGGTATATTATAAGTGCGACAACATTCATTAATTTTTTTCATTTTGTTCCTCCTTTTAATATAGATCCTTGATATGATTTGATTTTACATGATCTGGAAAAGCACATTAGATGGAATGCAATCATATTCATAAGTACATACCTAAATGTGCTTTTCTTTTTTTGTCCGTTTTTACGGAATACCGGCACGTTCCACTTTTATAAGTTTCGTACCTGGCCTTTCAAAAACAACCGTTCCCAGGCTCATCAATTTGTCATCATTTAAACCGGGAAACTTATCGCGTTCAGGTTTTCCTATGACTATATATTCTATATTGTATTTCCTTATAAGCTCCGCTGTCTTTTCAATGTCATCCGATTCATATATTGCTTTTACATCATCAATACGCTCCTGGACGATACCGAGATTTCCCCTCCAGAGCCATTCGTGGGTATACCAGCCCTGAACCGTAGGAAGCCCGGTAGCCATCGAAATTCTGCAGTTATATGTATAGCTGTCACCGTTGGCCTCCAGTACGACCGGCTGCCCCTGGATATTTTCCCTTAACCAGATTACAAGTTCATAATCATCCGGGTTTTCCCTTTTCATAAAGGCAAGGCCGTCAAGGCCCTCATATTTCTTCGGATTAAGATTCCTGTACCAGCTGGGAATGGCATAGAAAGGATAAATCATTGGCAGTACCAGCATTACAACGGTAAGTATTTTCGCAACGACAAGCATCTTTCCGCTGTATCGGGACTTTCTTATGCGAACGAAAATATATCCCGCAGCCAGGCCGAACATAATGAATGCCTGATAAGTCAGCTTGAACATCGTATTAGCACGTGCATACTCCTTTTCATAGATATCCCTGACATAAACCAGCTCAGGAATAAGCACGAGTCCTGCTGCGGATACACACAGGATAACTCCGAAGACATCCTCAACTGCAAACTTGCCGAGAACGTTTTTTACCCTTGAAGTAAAAGTAAGTTCGCTGCGCAATTTAATACTGTCAGTGCCTTTTGCTCTTTTCCATTCAATATTCTGTTCTGCATAAAGTATCAGTATGAAGAAAATAACCGCAAAAGTAAGCTGGTATCCCCACAGGACAAAAAGCTGGTGGGGCAACGAGTGATTTCTTGCAATACGTATTCCTGAAACAATCTGCTCAAAGGATAAGTTGAAAGGTACGGACAAAAGAACAGACAATACCAGTACGGCAAAAAAGCGTATAGCCGTAACTGTCATTGTTTTTTTGTCAAATCCGTATTGCCTGATTCCGGCAGCGGACAATACAAAAAGCGTCACCGTCAGGTAAATCGGAAAATCCCAGTAGTTCGACATTTGAAAAATACTGATGAAAAGTGCTGTCAGCAGCATTTCCGGGAAAAATGCTTCTTTAGCGGAAACCCGGTGTTCACGGGATTCACCGGTTTTAATACTTAATTTTCTCAATATTGCAAGCAGTATTCCGATTAATGTAAGTGCAAAAATCATGTTGATTACATGGGCATGCAAATCGGATACCACAAAGGAATAAACGGGAAACTCGTGGATGGTTTTATCGTCCGTTTCAGGGTTATAACCTATATACCTGGTGGCATCGGGAAACCAGTATTTATCTCCCTCCTTTGAAAACTTCGCAAGAAAACCGTAGAAAAACGAATGCAGGTTCCCGCCCAGCGAAACAAGGACAGCTGCAATCAGGCCGCCTGCAGCAGAGAAACTGTTTCCTATGCCAAGGCCTTTAAGCATATTGGCAACGATGGAAAAGCACAATGCCATGCTGAATGCAAAAAGAGTTGCCATCATGATGTTGTACGATATTTCGCTTTCAAGGCCGCTGAGCCTTGTTAAAAAAGCTGTTACATACTGGCCGAAGTAGTAATAGTTTATTGGCTTGCCCGCAAACCACATATCACTGGGAGGAACATAACCAGAACGCAGGATGCTGTTGACAAAACCGTAGTCCATGAATTTTTCAAGGCCTTCTATCCTTGGATTGAATCCTCTTAAATATGTCCAGAAACTTAATGAAAAAAGAAGAATTCCTTCGGTACCAAGAATCCATAATATGGCTTCGTCATTTAATCCATCCGTCATGGATTTGAATGTTTTTCTGCGTGCAATAAAAACAGCATATGCGACAAGACCAGTAAGAATCGTGACGCACCAGCAGTTAAAAGCCGTTATTTTGAGCAGTTTCATATATGAAAGAAGCCAGAAGGCAAATGTACTGATTGCAAGCCCAATGGTTTTTGCAAATATAAATCCTTTATCAGCAAACGAAGAAAAAATGCATGAAGACAACGGGTAAAACAAAAACCCAATGAATAGAAAAACAAACCACCACTTTATGACATATATAAACTCATTCTTCAAAACCGTTCCCCATATTATAAAAGATGCCGGCAATAATAAGCAGGGCAGCAGTACTGCGGGATTTTTCCTTGACTGCAGTATACCACTCATCGGCATACCTCCTGTTCTGAGCAGTTGAGCTGTAACATATCCTGTCCGGAAACACATATTTATTATTATTTGCTTTTTCCGGCAAAATCAGCAACGTTATTATATCAGTACGGCAAAAAATACTCAAGCAGTACGCAGATGGTTTGAATTGCCTTTCCGGGATTGATATAATAATTACCGGAAGGAAATAATATATTTGCCTTCGGAATTGTTAAGGAAATAAGTATTGCATTATTTTCACTTAATTTTTATGTTCTTTTCATGACAGGAGAGCTCGATATGAACGGAATCCGCGCGATAAAGGAAAAAATAACCGATGAAATTATGAAACCTGAATTTATTGGCAAATTCCTCAGGTATCTGGCTGTGGGTATATCCACTTTCACCATTGAGTATATTCTTTTCCTGGTATTCAGGGAAATGCTTCCGTTGCCGGAGGTTGTAACAAATATAATCGTATATACTTTTATTTTCTGGTTCAATTTCCTTCTGAACAAGTTTTTTACATTCCGTTCACACAGGAATTTCAAAAGGCAATTATTGTCTTACGCATTACTTTTCCTCTTCAACATGGTGGTCGGGAATGTCCTGCTTTTCATGGCCATTACCGAGCTTTTGAAATCACTTTTCCCGGGAATGCCATGGATACCTTACTATATGCCAAAGATACTGATAATGGTATTTATCGTGTCCTGGAACTTTATACTTTATAATAAGGTCATTTATAAAGATTAAGGGTTTAGCCGGAGGGCACAATGATGGCTTTGCTGTATATCCTGGTTTCAACCTGTTTGGGTGCCGGAATTATACTGTGTTTGGAACCATACTTGAAAACCGCCGCAGAGATTGTGAGCAAACCTGGGAAGACTGTCAGCCCTGCCTTTATATTTATACCGTCTTCTTACCTTGTGGGGACCTTTATTCTGTCATGGGTTACCTACTTTCTCGCGGTGGCTTTCAGAAATTGTGAAAAACCGTTGTTATATGCAAATATAATTTCTTTAGTTTTTTCATTTGCGTTCCTTCCTGTTGTTGTACTGCTGAACAGAAGCATTACCGGCATATTCCGCGGCGGTTTCTTAAAAGACTTCCTGAATTTTAACCTGAAGCCCGCTGAATGGTTTGTCCTTATTTCCTCATTCCTGTTCTGGACTTATTTTATATGCCGTTCCTTTTACATGGACGGGGATAACCTTTGTGTCGGATATTCGGCTTTCAGCGATTTCGGGGCTCATCTTCCCGTTATTCGTTCTTTTTCCGCAGGCAGAAACTATCCGGCGCAGTATCCCCATTTTCCTGACGGTACGATGCGGTATCATTTCATGTTTTATTTTATGGCAGCAAACCTTGAGTTCCTTGGACTGACGCTGCCACAGGCACTTAACATTCCCAGCATTCTTTCACTTGTATGTTTCAGCATGCTCCTTTATTCCCTTTGTGTTTTCCTGACAAAAAAACCGATGGCAGGTATCCTGTCCTGTATTCTTTTTGCATTCCGCAGTTCATATGCCTTTTTTACATACATGAACGATTTTTCTGATTTAGGTTCCTTTCTTCAGGGGATTGCAAAAAATCTTAACGCAGACGGATCATACAGGGAGCACATAGGCAAAACACTCCACGAAGACTGGGGGTTATGGGCCCAGAAGGTTTACATTAATCAGCGGCATCTTTCCTTTGCATTTGGCTTGTTTATAGTAGTTCTTTTTCTGATGCTTCCCTTTTTCATTGAAACCATTAATCGTATAAAGTCAGCGGCAGACTCCGAAAATAAACCGGAACCGAAACAAGTTTTACTCTTTAAATACATAGAACTGATTCTTTTCTCCCGTGAAGCATGGGCGGTAAAATCAATAACACCATGCATTGTCTCCGGAATAATCCTTGGGCTTATGGCATACTGGAATGGTGCCGTTGTTATAGCGGGAATATCTGTATTGTTTGTTATGGCCATTCTTTCAATGCAAAAGCTTGGTTACCTTGTTACAGCGATAATTACGTTTATTCTCTCGGTTTTGCAGTCAAGGATTTTCGCCGGCAGTGGTACTGGTGTGGTATCGCCCGGGTTTAACCCCGGTTTCCTCGCCGAATCCGGAAGACTAAAAGATATATTGTCATATTACACCGAGCTTTTAGGGATTTTACCTCTCATTCTGGCAGGAATTTTCATATTTTTCGTTTCACAGAAAAGCAAACCTGCAGCGGTTTTCCTTTCGATTGTTTTGCTGGTACTGCATGTATCTTTTATGCCATCGGTCGGGGAATTCCGGGTTGTTGCTATACTTTCGGCTGTAACTCTCTGCTATGTATTTCTCATTTTTTGGCACGATATACCGAATATGAGTTATGTCTCACTATGGCTTGTTCCTGTTTTTATCGCCCCTGTAATTCTTGCGACAACGCTGCAGCTGACACCTGATATAACAGTTAATCACAAGTACATTATACTTTCAGTGATACTTCTGAATATACCCGTTTCGGATTTGCTTACAGGACTAATAAAATCAAAAAGTTCGTGTGTTATCGCAGTTTGCCTTGTTTTTATTCTTACCTGCACAGGATTTGTAGACATGATAACTCTTCACAACCTCGACAGGAACAGTGTGAGATACAGCCTGAAGGACGAACTGTACACCTGGGTCAAAAACGAGACCAACCCCGATGATATTTTTCTGACACATTACATGACCCATTACGGAGCTCCGATGTCCATTATGCTTGCAGGCAGGAGTGTATATAACGGATACCCGTATTTTACAATAACCGCCGGTTATGACATAACCGGAAGGGAAGAATGCATGAAAAAGATATACAGTGCCAGGGACAGTGGAGAACTAAGAACCCTTGCCCTGTCCGAAGGCATAGATTACATAGTTGTGGAGGACCAGAACAGGAATGCAACGGAATATAATTTAAATGAAGGAATACTGTACGAAACTTTCAGTATTGCTTTTCATAATAACAGGGTTACAATATTTAAGGTCAGGTAATTTTATTCCTGGAGGAAGGTTTTATGAAAGTAGCTATAATAGGTGCGGGTGCAACCGGACTTACTGCCGGATGGAAATTATCAGAAAAGGGACATCAGATTACGGTTTATGAAAAAAGCGACAGGCTTGGCGGTCTTGCTGCGTCAATTCCTGTCGGCGATGACATGCTGGAGATGTATTATCACCATATTTTTACGAACGATACGTTTATTATTGACGTTATAAAAGAACTGGGCCTTGAAAATGATTTGAAATGGTACCGGCCTTCGAATGTTATTTATATAAACGGCAGAATTTATCCTTTTACCACACCAATGGATCTGCTGATGTTCAAACCGTTGTCATTTATGTCCAGAATCAGAATGGGCCTTATGGTTCTTAAGGCCTGGTTTATAAAAGACTATTCTGCCATGGAAAATATAACTGCTCGGGAGTGGATCATCAGGAACGGAGGTGAAGAATGCTATAACCTTGTATGGGAACCGCTTCTTAACGCGAAATTCGATATCGACAGCGACAAAATATCAGCCACGTGGATTTGGAACAAGCTTAAACTCCGGGGTTCAAGCAGGGGCAGGAATATAAACAGGGAAATGCTTGGTTACATGGACGGAAGTTTCATTAAGATTTATGACAGGATGGCTGAAAAAATAAGGTCAAACAAGGGAGAAATAAGGCTTAACGAAGGTGTGCCCGAAATTTCAAAGAGCAATGAAACATTCAGGGTCAAAAGCAAATCAGGTACCGAAGAATTTGATTCTGTAATTTTTACTGCGTCACCTGAGAGATTCTCGTATACTGTCAAGGGTATGGGCAGGCATTACCTGGACAGCCTGAGGAGAATAAGGTACAAGGCAAATATATGCATGATTCTTGAACTGTCCGAAAGTCTCATGCCTTATTACTGGATGACTGTTGCCGATGAAGAAATACCTTTTGTACTGGTAATAGAACATACAAATCTTGTAAAAAACCATAAGTATGGTTCCCACATTGTATATGTTTCAAGATATCTTGATGCCACGAACGAACTTTACAGCATGGATGAAGAAAGTATAAAGAAACTGTTTTTGTCCGGACTTAAAAAAATCTTTCCGCGATTCAAAGAAGACCGGATTAAAAAATGCCATATCAACAGGACCAGGGATGCACAGCCTGTTGTAACAACCGGTTATTCAAGGCTGATACCCGATGTTGAAACCCCGATGAAAGGTTTGTTCTTGTCTTCAATGTCGCAGATATACCCCGAGGATCGGGGACAGAATTACGCTATACGAAGCGGGCTTGAAATCTCACGCAGATTTCCGTCTGTAAACGAATAGCAGATGCAGAATTACAAAAGAAAGGAAGATTTTCATGGATATTCTTTGTTCAATTGTTGTGCCGATGTACAATGAAGAAGCCGTTGTATGCGAAACATACAGAAGGCTTACAGAGGTAATGGAAAAAACCGGATACTCATATGAAATAGTATTTGTAAATGACGGCAGCAGGGACAAAACAGCCGAACTGCTGAACGAAATATGCGACAGGGATAAACGTGTAAAGCTGGTGGATTTCTCCCGAAACTTCGGGCATCAGATAGCAATTACCGCCGGCATGGACTATGCCTCGGGACAATGCGTGGTGGTAATTGACGGTGATCTTCAGGATCCGCCTGAACTGATACCTGAAATGATTGAGAAATGGAAAAGCGGTTACGATGTAGTATATGGAAAACGCATTTCCAGAAAAGGCGAAACATTTTTCAAAAAATTCACCGCTGCTGCCTATTACCGTTTCCTCAGAAACATGACCGACGTAAATATTCCTGTCGATACAGGTGATTTCAGGCTTATTGACAGGAAGGTGTGCGATGCACTGAAACAGGTAAGAGAACGAAACAGGTACGTTAGAGGACTTATAAGCTGGCTTGGATTCAGGCAGACAGCAATTGAATTTGAACGGGAACAGCGTTTTGCCGGTGAAACAAAATATCCACTGAAAAAAATGGTTAAGCTTGCCCTTGACGGAATTACAACCTTTTCTTATAAACCGCTGAAACTTGCTTCATATATCGGTTCTCTTATTTCAGCAGCCAGTTTTCTTTATATGATCTACGTACTTGTTCAGAGGATATTCTTTCCGGAAACGGTACAACCCGGCTGGGCTTCAATACTCGCGGTAAACCTGTTCTTCAACGGCATTACGCTGCTGATGCTGGGTATAATCGGCGAATATATCGGTCGCATTTATGACGAAGTAAAGGAACGTCCGTTGTATATAGTAAAAAATACAAGGAACTTCGACAGCGAAAAATAAACGAAAAACAAGTCAGAAAAGAACGTCTGTCGATTTTATCCCGCTCCGCATGACTATACCGCGCAGGAACCTGTTATACATTGCGCGGCTTTTCATGTTTTTGCCGATGAGATTAATTTTAAGCTTCGACACTGATTTTGAATAACTGCGCTGAAAATCTGAGATATCTTCATTCAAAGCCTCTGCAAGGAAGTAAGCGCTTTTCAGCGCGTAACTTATACCTTCAGCAGAACTCGGGCTTATAAACCCTGCCGCTTCGCCGGCCAGCGCACAGTATTCATTACCCGTAATTACTGATGAAACACTGGCGGGTCTTAATATTAATGATCCTTCCCTGAGGATTCTCTTACCGTATGACAGCCCATTGTCCCTTAGCTTCATTTTAAGCATTCTGAAACGTTCAACTGCAAGATTGCTCTTTTTTAAAGCCGAACCTATTATCAATATTTTGCCTTTTGTTATTGTCCAGGAATAAAAATCGGTTATCGTGGAGTCGAAAATAACTCCATACCATGGCATTGGCTTGTCGATTTCAAACCATTCCTGGATCGCCACATAGGTTTCCGGTGTTTTCTTCTCCGGAAAAAGAGACTTTCTGACAAGGGAATGGGCACCGTCAGCACCTATGATTACTTTCGCATATTCACTGTACGTTTTTCCCTGGTATGTAAAAGTAAAGCGCACCGCTTCACCGGTATATTCACATGTTTTGAACGTGCATCCAAGTGCCAGGTCAACGTTTTTCGGCACACTTGACAGAAGCCATTGTTCGAAAACCAGCCTGTCCATGTTGAAGTAAAAACGCTGGTAATAGCGTTCAAGATTATTGTCAAAGTCGATTGCCCTGACCAGGAAGAGCTGAGGGTCCACCAGGACCAAAGACGGTATAGCCAATCCCATCCTGCCGAGAATCTTTTGTGCATCCGGTGCCAAAAGACCGCCGCAGCATTTGGAACTGCAGTTCTCAGCTAGTATATCCCTTTTGTCAAGCAGTATAACCTTGTATTTCCTGTCCAGGAGCCTTGCCAGTGTACAACCTGCAGGCCCAGCTCCGATTATGGCTATATCGTACGGCATTCATGTAACCTCTTTTTATTTCCGGAATCCTGTATCCTAATTAAACAAAAATACGATGTGCTTATCACACATCGTATCTGGTGGGAGAGGGCGGATTCGAACCACCGAAGCTATAAAGCAACAGATTTACAGTCTGCCCCCTTTGGCCACTCGGGAACTCTCCCATATTCAATTTAGCTTAACCGTAAAGCGAACAATTAATATAATACAGGAGGATTGCCGCTTTGTCAATAACGATTTTAAAATTTTTTCAGATATCCTTTTTCTGCCGCATCATTAATCAGGTTTTCAACAAATTCCCATAACCTGGAAGAACTATCTTTAATCCTGCCGTTTCTTCCAAGAACCTGGTCAATCCGGATTCCATGCTCTTTCCATGACTTTCCTTCTGAATAGTAATTCAGCAGGACGGGCTGCAGCCTGTCAAGTGCAGCCGCATATTTCGCTTCCGGAGTTTCCATCTGTTCGAACTCTTCCCATAGTTCATACATTTCCCTGCACTGATCCTCAGGAAGCATTTTGAAAATACGCTCTGCGCATTTTTCCTCCCTTTCCCTTTTGTCAAGGCCGGCTTTTTCATCATAGCAGTAGGTATCACCTGCATCTATTTCAACCAAATCATGTACCAGTAACATTTTAATTACCTTAAGCAGATCCACCTGCTCATCCGCATATTCCGCAAGCAGAAACGCCATAACGGCCATATGCCAGGAATGCTCAGCATCATTTTCCTTGCGTGAGCCGTCAGCAAGGTAATTCTGGCGGTATATACTTTTCAGTTTATCTATTTCAACTATGAATGAAATCTGTTTTTTCAGCCTGTCCATAATGAATTCACCCCTAAACATACAGAGGGGGGATTCCCCTCCGTCATATGCTCATATTATTATCTTTTCCATGAGTTTTATGCTGCGTTCTATGAATGCGGTCAATGCGTCGGGTTCCAGCGGTTTCATGCTTAACAGAGCTATGTCATAAATCTGTTTTACAAGCAGTTTCAGTTCTTCTTCCTTTTCCTTGTTGTCAACATTCTCCGCAATGGCTTTAATCAGTTTATTGTTAAGGTTAATCACCAGGGTTTCCTCAGTCGGGAACATATTCTTGGCGTCCTTGCCCATAAAAATCCTGCTTATGTCGTGAATTCTTCTTGACTGTTCCGACAGAAGGATAATAGCAGGAGTGGATTCTGCTTTCAGCCTTTCGGTCTGTACCTTAAGATCCTTTATATCCAGTGTCTCCTTAAACAGTTTTTCTATTTTTTCAGACAATTTACGGGTTTCCTTTTCATCCTCTTCTTTCGACTGATCTTTAAGGCTTGAAGAAATATCCGCATCAATTCTGAAAAACTTAACCTTATCGTTTTTCGATTCGAGGAAACCGATAAAATGGTTGTCAATCAGCGCATCAAGAACTACAGCTTCCATCCCGTTGTTTTTGAACATGTTTATATATTGGGCCTGCTGGTTTACATCATTTACATAGTAAACGGTATTCTCATGCTTATCCTTGTTTCTTTCAAGATATTGATTCAATGTAACGTATTCATTGTTTATTGTCCTGAAAACTATTATATCCTTTACCCTGTCATAAAATTTCTCTTCCTTCATGCAGCCATACTTAACAAAGGGATTAATGTCCTCCCAGTACCTGGTGTAGTTTTCAAACTCTCTTTTATACAGGATGGACAACTTATCGGCGACTTTTTTAATAATATGCTGTGATATTTTTTCCACGTATCCTTCGTTCTGCAGGTAACTGCGTGAAACATTCAGCGGAAGATCAGGACAGTCAAGCATACCTTTCAGCATCAGAAGGAACTCAGGTATCACTTCTCTTATATTGTCAGCCACGAAAACCTGGTTGTAAAAAAGCTTTATTTTCCCTTCCATGGTTTCATATTCGTGCTTGAGTTTCGGGAAATAAATTATTCCCTGCAGCCTGAAAGGATAATCCATGTTGATATGGATCCAGAACAAGGGATCATTAAAATCATTGAATGCTTCCCGGTAAAACTGCTTGTACTCTTCATCGGTACAATCCTTCGGGTTCTTTTTCCAAAGCGGATTGGTATTGTTTATAGGCTGAAGGTTTTCCTTTTTTACATCCTTTTTGTCCTCATTAACCAGGTAAATTTCATAAGGCAGGTATGAGAAATATTTCTTCAGGATATCACGCATCCTGTAGAAATCGGTATATTCAAGACTGTCTTCGGCCATATACAGGGTAACCGTAGTTCCTGTCTCATTCCGCTCGGAATCCGTCATCTCGTATTCGGCATCTCCGCTGCTTATCCAGCGAACGGGACTGGCACCTTCCTGGTATGATAAAGTATCTATCTGAACCTTTTCAGCAACCATGAATGCAGAGTAAAAACCAAGCCCGAAATGACCTATTATCTGCTGATCATCTGTCTTGTCCTTATATTTTTCAATAAAGTCAACAGCACCGGAAAAGGCTATCTGGTTGATGTATTTCTTCACTTCATCAGCCGTCATTCCTATTCCGTTGTCAATTATTTTTATGGTTTTATTCTCCTTGCTCACAGCAACGGTTATTTCAAATTTTTCATTCTCCCTGGCCGGTGCTTCTCCTATATCCCGGAGTTTTTTCAGCTTGCTTATGGCATCGGCAGAGTTTGAAACCAACTCTCTTACAAATATATCCTTTTCGGAATAAAGCCATTTTTTGATTATCGGTAATATATTCTCCGTGCTGATGGAAATACTGCCTTTTTCCTGGATCATGCAAAAACCTCCCGTCATATTTTCTTTGGCCTGGTTGTATATCAGGAAAGTACAATAAAAAAGCAACAAGGTTGAACTTATTGCTTCAATAAGCCGCGTTCATTCCGCCGGCTGTACTATCAATATCATAGCACTTGCTAATTCATTGTCAATACTTTTTTAGCACTCACCATATGAGAGTGCTGATATCAAAGTTTCTCAATTTCAGCCATAAGTTCATCAACGATTTTATCCTCGGGAATTTTCCTGATGATTTCACCATGCCTGAACAGAAGTGCGCAGCCTTCTCCTCCTGCTATTCCAATATCCGCTTCCCTTGCTTCGCCGGGACCGTTGACAGCGCAGCCCATAACAGCCACTTTAATGGGCTTATCTATATTTTCCAGTGCTTTTTCCACCTCTTCGGCAATTTTTATAAGGTTTATCCTCGTTCTGCCGCAGGTCGGACAGGATATCAGCTCTGCACCGCGGCTGTACAGCCCAAGGGACTTCAGAATAGCTTTTCCTGCTTTTATTTCTTCCAGAGGGTCTCCCGTCAGCGACACGCGTATCGTATCTCCTATTCCCATTGCAAGCAAAGCACCTATTCCTACGGCTGACTTTACAGTTCCGCTGTATATCGTTCCTGCCTCGGTTACACCCACATGAAGGGGATAGTCAACCTTTTCGGATATCAGCCTGTACGCAGCAATCATCAAAGGAACGTTTGTCGCCTTCAGTGATATGACAATATCGCAGAAGTTCAGCTTTTCCAGTATGTAAACATGTCTAAGTGCGCTTTCCACAAGGGCTTCGGGCGTAATCCCACCGTATTTCACCAGCAGATCTTTTTCCAGCGAACCCGAGTTCACACCTATACGTATTGGTATTCCCCGTTCCTTCGCACAGCTTACCACGCTTTTTACCCGTTCTTCCGAGCCGATGTTGCCCGGGTTTATTCTTACCTTGTCCGCGCCTTTTTCCATTGCAGTTATTGCCAGGCGGTAATCAAAATGAATATCGGCCACAACAGGTGCCGAAACTTCTTTTTTTATCTTTTCCACGGCAAATGCGGACTCCATATCGGGTACGGCAACCCGCACAATATCGCATCCCGCTTTTTCCAGTTCATTTATTTGCCTGATTGTTGCAGCAATGTCAGATGTCCTGGTATTTGTCATGGACTGGACTGAAACGGGGGCATCTCCGCCTATATAAATTTTCCCCACACGCACTTTCCTGGTTTTTTTGCGTGATACCAGCATTCCCATGTCATTTCACCTAATCAGCCTTGGTATGTCATTAAACAGCGTGGCAATCATAAGCACCATCAGCAGAACAAACCCCACCATTGAAATCCATGCTTCTTTTTCCGGATCTATAGGTTTTCTTCGGATTTTTTCAACAAGTATCAGGAACAGCTTGCCGCCGTCAAGCGCCGGGAAAGGAATCAGGTTCATAACGCCGAAGTTCAGGCTTAAAAACGCAGTTATCTGCAGCAGGTATATCAATTTCTCCGAAATTCCTCTTCCCATTTCCACAACTTCGCCTATAGTCGAAACAATGCCAACCGGTCCTGATACGTCTGAAAAGCTGACCTTGCCGGTAATCAGCCATACAAGTGAATAAATAACGCTTCTTATCGTAGAGATCGAATAGCTGATAGCACTTCCAAAAGCCCCGAAAACGCTTCCTTTTTTATATTCAAATTGCACGCCCAGGTCAGGATATGTTTCTTTCGGTACCGGCACTACGTCATGAAATGTTATGGTTTCACCGTTTCTTTCTACGGTTATGTCAACAGGTTTTTCCTTTGTCTTATTAAGGTATTCTGCTAAATCATTCCTGCTTTTTATTTCAATATCGTCAGCCCTGACAATAATGTCACCGGGCAAAATTCCGGCTGTTTCAGCAGGATATCCTTCCAGGACACTTTCCACCTTGTTGCTGGCTATACCACCTGAAGTATCAACGGTAATACCAATCATATAATCAGTTACCCTGGGAGTAACCGTTGTACGCTGCAAACCCTTGACACCTTCGCGTTTATATGCTATTTCAACTGTTTCTCCATTCGAAAAATAGAGAAACATGGACAAATCACCCGGATGAAAGACCCGTTTCCCATCATAGTAAACAATCTTGTCACCAACCGTTATTCCTGCTTCCTTCAATGCCGAGTTCTCATCCAGATACGCCACCGTTGTTGTGCTGTACCCGATAAAAAGAGAAAGCACTGTAACTATAACAATGGCAATGAGAATGTTCATCACGGCACCGGCTGCAACAACAAGAGCCCTGGTTCCTGCGGGCTTGTTATTGAAAGCGCGTTCATCGCTTGAGGATTCTTCCTCGCCTTCCATTTTCACAAATCCGCCTATCGGTATTGCCCGTATGGAATACTTAGTTTCTCCCTTTCCCCATGAAAAAATCCTGGGTCCCATAAAAATTGAAAACTCCAGGACCTTTATACCTGCTTTTCGGGCTACGGCAAAATGACCAAGTTCATGTACAAGAATTAATAAGCTCAGTGCTGCAAACGCCACAAGTATATTCATATCTAAACCTGCCTTTACAATTTAATATGCCTGCAGTCAATTATAACTGACATAAAATTATTTTCCCATATTGAACACAGAAAAACTTTAAATTCTTTTCTTATATTTTTTCTCATAAAGAATTAACGCTTCTTCCCTGGCCAGGCGATCTACTTCTATTATATCATTAAGGCTTGGATTAATATGCACCCTGTGATTTTCCATAACCCACTCCACCATGTCCATTATTGCCCTGAAAGAAATCTCTCCGTTCAAAAACAGCGAAACGGCAATTTCATTTGCGGCATTCAGTACAGCAGGCATGCTTCCACCGATGTTTGCCGCACGTATTGCATACTCAAGGCACCTGAAAACCTTTAAATCAGGTTTTTCAAATGTCAGCTGCCCAACCTCAGTAAAATCAACTTTGCCGTAATTGTTATCAAGCCGTTCAGGCCATGTCAGCGCCAGCTGTATAGGAATTCTCATATCAGAAGCACCAAGCTGTGCCATTATGGATCCATCCTTATACGATACCATTGAATGTATAATGCTTTGCGGATGGACCAGGACTTCTATCCTGGACAGCTCGATGTCAAACAGCCAGCGGGCTTCAATTATTTCAAACCCCTTGTTCATCATGGTCGCCGAATCTACTGTTATTTTTCTGCCCATGTTCCAGTTGGGGTGCTTCAGAGCTTCCTCAACGGTAACGTCATTGAGCATTTCTTCGGTATAGCCCCTGAACGGGCCGCCGGACGCCGTAAGTAATATTTTGTTGATATCCTCTTTCCTGTTGCCGGCCAGGCATTGGAAAATGGCCATGTGTTCACTGTCCACGGGCAATATGCTTATATTATTCCTTTTGGCAGCTTCCATAACCAGTTCCCCTGCCGTGACCAGGGTTTCCTTGTTGGCAAGGGCGATATTTTTCCCGGCTTCAATTGCTTCTATCGTGGGAACAAGTCCTGCAATTCCCACAACAGAAGTCAGAACGGTATCCGCTTCAGGGAAAGTGACCAGTTCTGTCATTCCTTCCTTTCCCCAGACCACCTTTATACCGGTATCTTTTAAACGAATTTTAAGTTCCTTTCCCCGTTCGGGATTCATAACCGCCACTATTTCAGGTCTGAACTTCCTTGCCTGTATTTCCAGCTTATCAATATTCTCTGCAGCAGCCAGACCCACAACCTTTATACCTGTATTTTCACACACTTCCAGTGCCTGTGTTCCTATTGAACCTGTTGAACCCAAAATAATCAGATTCCTTGTCATATGCAAAACTCCGTTTTATCACAAAATAAAGAAATTAATGTAAAAATAAACAGCGGGGGCGGTAAACAGCAGACTGTCAATTCTGTCAAGAAGCCCGCCGTGTCCGGGCATAATATGCCCGAAATCCTTTATGCCTACGTTTCTTTTTATTGCTGAAGCCGCCCAGTCACCCAGCTGTGCCGTTACACCGCAAATAATGCCAAGTATTGGATAATGAATGGTATTCAGATGAACTCCTGAAATACCGTTTATGTATAAAATCCCAAACAATGCAGTGCACAAAATGCTTCCCGATATTCCTCCAATACCGCCTGCAACGGTTTTGTTTGGGCTTATTTCGGGTACAAGTTTTCTTTTTCCGAAGAATTTTCCGATAAAATAGGCAAAAATATCGGTGGAAAATGTTCCAATCATAATAAGCCAGGTAAATTCATATCCGTTATCCAGAAGCCTGACCATAAAAACAAAAGATATAAGAAAAGGAATATAGGCTATTCCTAGGAGAGTCACCGCTACATCCTTCAGCTTAAACGTTTTATGTCTGAACACAAGCTGAAGAAGCAAACAGACGGTAACCAGATAGATAAACAGGTATATTACTTCCTGCCGGAAAACAGCCTTGTACAGATTCTTCAGAAAGAAATCGCCTGTTTCTTTGACAAAAGCACTGCCGATAAGGTACAAAAAGAAAACGGCGGATATAAAAAAACCTATAGTCCTTATAGGATTAAAGCTTACCTTTCTTACACACTGATAAAATTCATAAAGTGAAATCAAGGAAACTATAAATACGGCCAAACCCACAATAAAAGGCGGCAGCTGCATTATAGCAAAAAGAATAGCTGCTGCAACCGTCCCGCTGATAATTCTTGTTTTCAAACAATCACCGCCACTTTCCTAAGGATACCGGGAACTGAAGCAGACGTTTATTTGCCCAGGCTTCCAAAGCGTCTGTTTCGTCTCTGGTACTCGAGTAATGCATCCCTAAAATGCTTTTCCCTGAAATCAGGCCACAAAACATCGGTGAAATAGAATTCTGTGTAAGAACACTGCCATATAAGAAAATTGCTTATTCTCATCTCTCCGCTTGTTCTTATCATTAAATCAGGATCAGGTATGTCTTCTGTATACAGCCTTTTCTGAATATCCTTTTCGGTTATGCTGTCCTTGTCCAGTAAACCGTTCTGAACATCATCCACTATTTTTTTTACAGCCTGAAGTATATCCTGCCTTCCGCCATAATTCAGCGCAATCAGAAGCGTCATTCTGTCCTTGTCGGCAGTGTTTTTTTCAACCTTTTCAATCTGTTCAACAAGCTCCCTGGATAATCCCTGCCGGCTCCCGATTATTTTCACCCTGACGTTCTTGTCATTTGATTCATTCTCGGCATTTTTCAGGTATTCAAGGTATAATTTCATCAGTTCGTCAACTTCTTCTTTCGGTCTCGACCAGTTTTCACTTGAAAAGGCAAAAAAAGTTAGGTAACGTATACCTAAATCATATGCATACTCAATAATTCTTTTAACAGCTTTTGCCCCTTCCCGGTGACCGGCACTCCTCGGAAGGCCGCGTTTTTCAGCCCATCTTCCGTTTCCGTCCAGGATAATTGCCACGTGCCGGGGCAGTTTTTCGAAATCTATCGTTTTACGTTTTTGAAATAACGCCATAATTTTCCCCTGTCAGAATCTTTTATTAAAATAATAAATTGGTCTTCCGAAAAAAGTCAATACCAGTATATCAGAAAAAGCATTTATTTTAAACCATAAATGTATATGATTCATTGGCAAGAGTTATAATATCACCGCTCTTCAGTTTAACCTCAGTGCTGCAGGTCAGTCTTTCCTGGTTGATATATGTTCCGTTTACTGAGTTTAAATCAATAATGTAATAGCCGTCTTCCTTTCTGATTATTTCTGCATGGATTTTACCTACAGCATTATTTTCTATCATGTAATCGACACTGCCCGAAAGTCTTCCCAGGAGCATTGAATCCTTTGTAATATATATTCGTTCAGACGGACATGAATGACTCTGCAAATAAGGTATACCGCCTGAAGAGCGGCCCAGTATAACAGTTCTGTCCGGAACAACGCCGCTGCTGATTCTTGCTGCATTGACTGCAGTATTACGGACACTTGCTGTATTCATCGGTGCATGATTCTCTGACACTTCGCCATGTTTTGCATTGCTTCCTGCAGTCGCCAAATCCCTGCCAACCATAGAATTTGCATACATGGTCTTCTTTGACTGCATAACAGGTTTTCCTGATGGTTCATTGGTTAAAAGCACTTTGGAGTTTTTTTCGGGAATTTTACCTGCTTCATTTTTATCCGTTTTTTCATTTGCTGCAAATAATCTTGAGAAAATGTAGTAATTTATTGCAAATCCTACGAGTGCAAGCCCAAAAAGGGTACTTAACATATCATTTGAACCGGTAAGAAGAACATAGAAAAGAATCCCGGCCATAATCAAATTCGCTGAACCCGCTATGATATAAGATTTTACAGGATATTTCAGCGAAGATGTTTTGCTTCTGTTATTTATTATAGTATTATTTATGCCAGCCTGATGATTTTCTGCTCCTGTTTTTGTAGTTAAACCATCCATTTTCAGCCGGTACTGTCCGCTTTTTCCGGTATCACTGAATCCACTGCTATTTATTTCCCGGCCCGGCCTGCCATTGTAGTCCTGCAGCATAAAACCGCCTGGTTCAGTCTGTATGGGACTTACACATCTTATAAGCATGTCAGGTGTAAAGTCCTCTGACTTCAGTGCGTCCAGTATTTTTTTCAGAAGGCTTCCCGATGTATCATCCGCAAGCGTAATATCCTTGAATACCAGGGTCTGGATAAAGTCTTTCAGATTTTCCTTTTTAAAAGAATTATCCCTGATCGGCAGATATGAGAAATACAGGGACAAATCGCCGGGATCACAGTAAATTAACGATTTGTCAAAAATAACGGAGTAAACGTCAAGCAGATAGTCTTTCAGTATTGAAGACAGTTTACCGATTTGTTTTATAATCATGGCAAATTCCTCGTATTTCAGGCTTTTTCTTTCCAGTACCTTGGACAATGGGACTTTAGACGTAATATCATAATAAAGCTTCCAGTTGTCATTAAACCTTTGAACGGTCAGGGGCAGCAATATATCAACACGATTTTCGGTAAGCATTTCAGCCTGGTATTCGATAATACCTTCGCCTGCGGGGACTAAAAGCGTCATATAGCTTTTTCCGTCAAATCCTTCAAATGACACCTGAAATTCCTGTATACCTTTCATAATACCACCTTTCACCAAGCTAACAGTAAAAATGCAGATGCTATGCAGGGAGCCATCGGAACCGAAACTTTTTTCATGCTTCCTTTTCTTATGCATTTAAGCACTCCCAAAAGGAAAGAAAAAGTAAATGCAAGGAATAGAAACTTCATGATACCCACCGGGGACATGGACTGGATACAAACCGTTAACAGAAGTATATCTCCCAGCCCAATCAGATCCCGGTTAATGAAATACACCGCAATTAGCAGCAAAAAAGAAACAGCACTGAAAACCCATGATGCCGGAATAAAACAATCGGTTAACGAGTAAATAACGTTAATGAATAGAATTGCAATACACACATAAACCGGTATTTTCTTCACGAAAATATCGTGAACCGAAGCTGTCACCAGCAATACTGCAATAATAAGCTTACGTATCACATCCTCAGCTTCCGGAAGTAAAAAACGGGCAGTCATGTATAAAACTACTGCCAGCGCCGGGACGGTCAAAACGGTACCCACCGGATTTTTTTTATCATTCACCTTTTTCACCATAATCAAACTCCCCGTATTTCTGTACCTGGTACAGCTGGATCCCCATTTTTGACGCTGTCTTTCTGCATTCTTCGAAGGCCTCGACATACGGTTCAGGAAGCGGTTTATTCTCCGGTATAACTATATAGGCAATCCTTTTATAGTTTCCTGATAATAGCGAAATGTCTATAATGTAGTCTCCTGTACTATAACTCTGAAAAGCGCCTAACTTATTCAGATTCTGTCTGATTACGCCTGTTACTGCGCTTTTGTTCCTGTATGTCGGAAGAAAAGGATTCAATGAAAAGATCATTATCAGCTTGCCGTCTTTTCCTCCATGGGCATATTCTATAAGATCTATGGTCTTGAAATTTGCCGGGGTTATTTCGGCATGCTCTCCCAGTTCGCGTTTTAGTTCCGATGCAAAGAGCCTTTTTATTTCTTTTCCTCTTGCCAGGTGCTGCATGGTAAGGTTTTTGTCCATGTCAAAGTTCCATAAGCTTGTATTCGTATTATCTGATACTGTTTTCACTTCCCTGCCTGATCCCCACATCCAGGAAAGCATGCATGCCCTGTTTCTCAGCCTTATTTCCGGGATTAGCAAAAAACCAGGCTTTACTGTATACTCCACAATAATATCTATTGTCTGATTATCATAAAAAAAGGCTGATGAAGAAAAATCGAGCCGTTCAATTCCACTTTTCAGAAACAGTGCTTTTCCAAGTTTATCCGGATCCAGTTTCAAATCACTTGACAGATTGTTGACAAGCATGGTTTTGGCAATTGCGCAAAACACTTCATTTTTTGATTTGTCAAGCAACAGTTCTGAAAGAGCGAAACCTATTAGTTTAATCTCATCCACAGGATTATCCAGTATTGGGCTGATTTTTTTGTAAAGTTCCTCTGATGAGACTTTTGCATTGCTTATCGCTGATACGAGATTAGCAATATTTTCACCTATATTATCACTTTCCTTGCCGAATGAAGCCAGTTCACCGGAAATCTCCCGGATGGCATTATAGAAGTCTGCCAAAATCTCCACCTGTGAATTGAGCTCTTCCCATGCTTTTTCTGTATGTTTCAGAAACTCATCATGTCTTTCCTTAAGTCCCGAAACAGCATAAATATAGCTGTACTGAGACAATTCCGCCGCAACCCGGTTCAGCGCATGCTGTATCCTGCCATATACCGATACTATACGGACAACTGACAGTATTGAAAGAAAAACGATCATTAACAGCGGTACTACAACTGCAGCCTCAACAGTCGCACTTCCGGTCTGGTTCCTTATATTCTTCGTCCGTTTCGGCAATCTCAATATCCATACCCCCACCGAATCCTGAATCTACCGGCCTTTTCGGTTTTAAGAAAAGAAGGCAGGAACACGGCTCTCATTGAGATATCCGCTTCAACAACAAGGAAAGTATTGTATTCGGACAGATCAAATTCAGGGTTGTCAAGGGTTTCTCTCATATTCAGCTGTATCAGGTCTGCAGTCCTGAGCAGCTTCGTTTTCATCGGAACTGTAATAAGAAGAAATCTCAGGTAATCCACATAGTCAAAGGATATAACCGTTCCAATCAGCTGGTTCTGCATACCCTGATCATGTACTGCGTTTCCTATTTCTTTCAGTTTTTCTGAAACCACGGACATACTCTCGTCAATAATACCGTCAAGCCCGTTCCTGATAACCGCAAAAACATTCCTGTATGCTTCATTTTCAGTTATGTATTCAGTTATCCTTTCGATTAGCCTTCCTTTATAATCTTCAAGTTTCGCCAGTGTCCAGTGTGAAACGCCGCTTTTCACCTTCCGGTACTGTTCCAGGCACAGTTCATAAATCAGCTTTTTAATATCGTCCATATTGCTTGCTTGTTTCAATGACCCGGAAACGGTGATTTCAATATCTTCAGATGTCTCGCCAGCATTTCCTGCATCTGTTATAGCCTGCTCAAGAGGTAAAAACACCTCATGAACCACACCTGAAACCAAATCCCTGACCAGTGCCTTAACCGCTTCGTCGGCCTTATCGGTCAGTTCATGGCTTTTATCTTTAAGCCAGTCCGAGGATCGATCAAGAAATTCACCCGCTAACCCGGATAAAAGAGATCCAAGACCAAGCTTCCATGTGTTTTCGGTTTTATAAACAGGTACATCCTTTCCGTTGTTTAAATCCTTTAAATCAAGGTACGATTCTCCGGCAGCCCATCCGAGGATTATAAGATTTTTAACTATCGGAACGCCGAAACCGGTCCATCCCGAAACAGCCAATGCCGCAGAAAGGGCAGCAGCGGTTTTTTTGCTGTCCATATAGATATGAATAAGGTTAAGTCCCATTCTTATACCAAATATTGATAACTGGGCCAGCCTTGCATTGGTTTTTTCTTTCTTACCGCCAAAAATTATATATTCAACTTCGGCTTTTTCAAAAAATGTTTCAGCGGGAAATCCGTAAGTATTAATTCTTGAAACCGGTATTTTGTCAATATTGGCATTTTTAAAAGCACCAATAATATATTCATTCACATAGACGGATTTCAGTAACGCCTCTCCCGTTCCTGAAAGGAAATCGGTTATTACAGAAGCTATACCTGTATTATTTTCAAGAAAACCTTTATATTTTTCTTCCGGTTCCGAGTTAATCTCCTCAGCAAACACCTCTGAATTATGTATGTCATTTTTGTGCGAAGGCAGGGATCTAAACAGTTCATCAAGTTCTCTGTCACTCATTAAAGTATCTTTTCCGTTAAAAAACATTTCATTTTCTTTTATTCCGTTTTCATCTGCCTTTCTTATGTTTTCCCTTAGTTTTTTCTCACTGCCCTTATTCCTGTTCCCGGTTTCATAGTTTTCACCAAATACCATGTTACACCAGGTATAAAATTCATTTTTCTCATTCCGGTTTATTTCAGGTTCAAGGCTATATGTATTAATCCTGTAAACCGTAACGACAAAGTCCAGTTTATTGTTTATAACGCCGAAATGCCTCTGCAGTTCAGGGGTAAAAAACTCCTTTTCAGTGTAATTCAGTGTACTTTCGATTTGCCCTGTCTTATACCTATATATTTCAATCCGGTTCAGGGTTACGCCTGTATGGACAGCAGCTGATTCTAAGGCATCATATAACTCTTTCAGTACATCCAGGTTTTTTTCCAGGTCAGTTTTTATAAGACTAAGCAAGCCAGGATCTACATTCAGCACAAGCTTTTTTATATCCGCCCTGATCTTGATCAGAAAAGCATTATCCGATTTTTCAGACTGTTTTTTTATCTCTTCACCGATTTCTTCAGACAGCAGTTCTATATCAGCGCTGTTTTTCAAAATGGCAGAAACGAGTTCTATTGACTCTTCATGGTATCTGATAAAATTAAAAACAATATTTTTTATCTGTGTTAACTTATCGTATACTGCTTCAATCCTGTCCTTTATTTCACCAAGAATCCCGATACATTCGTCAACATTTTCCCTGAGCCGGTTCCTTTCTTCTTCTGCCAAAGCCATTGCTGCGTTTAATTCCTCCTGCTTCTGCCATATCCTGTTCACCAAATCCTGCACGGTTTCTTCAGGTGCACCCATCAGCAAAAGTGTTTCCAGCTGATGCTGAAGCATAACTATCTCAGATTCAAGTACACTTGATATAGCTTCCGAATTCCGTATACTTTCAACTGCTGAAATTACTGACTGGTATGCCCTGTCAAACTCTCCGCCGTATTTTTCCAGGTTTTCGGCTTCATATAATAATGATGAAATATCAGCCATATTGTCGTTTATTTCTTTCATGGGTTTGCCGTTTTCCAGGAACTTTGAAATCTTTTCCGACAACATCAGACTCAGGTATACCTGTTCCTCCCTGACCTTCTGCAGCCTGTCTTCAAGATCCATCCTTTTTTTCAGAAGACCAGACTGGGTAAGGAACATGCTGAGCGCCTTCAGCTTTTCAACAAAAATCCCTGCTGTATTTATGGGTGCCCGGTATTTCATGTACTGGGTAATTTCCTTTTCCAGTACCTGCTCATCAGCAAGGTTGTATACGGGATATACCGATACATTATTGACCGAAAAACCGAAAAGATCTGTTATTCCCGGTATAAATGCATTCTCGGTGCACAGGTTTTTTTCAAGCAGTTCATGTATCAGCACTTCAAGTTCTTCTTTTGAATATGCACCGGCGAACAACCCATAATTATCCTTAAGCGGTGCAAAGTACTGTGTAAGCGCTGACTGAACAGATAATTGCACAGCTGCACGTGCATGCATCTCTCCTGCCCGGAATCTGGCCAAATCAATGACAGTGCCGGAAAAAGCCGTCAAAGCCGACAGAATGACACTGGCAAATACGGTAATACCGCCGCGGATTTTCATTATATATCGCCACCTGCCAGGTATCATTTCATAAAATCGGTCAACCGCCTGAGAACATCTGCAAGCGGTTCAAGTTTTTCCAAGACCAGTTTCTTGGCTCCTGATTCCTCGTAAATCTGGAGCAAATAATCAGTATTCCTGATAAACTCAGGAGGATCGCTGATTGAGGTTTCACCGTATGCTTCTATTGTTACATATCCTGATGAACCCAGAAGTTCAAATATTTTTCTGAAAGGAAGAGGATAAACTGCCCTGGCATTTATACCGATTTTTTTACTGATTATAACATTACTGCATGTAACCTGAACATCGAAACCTGCTTTCGGTCTTATAATACTTTTTGCCATTAACTCGTTTCTTACGGATTCAGTTGCCTTTTTGGCTCTTTTTTGGGTATCGGCAAATAAATGCCAGTACAGTTCTTCATCCAAATAAGTCTCTTTTTTCGAAATGCCTGCTTCATAATCGACATTGTCAGGATTATAACCCCACAGATGGGCCAGGCTCCTGACATATCTGTTTACAGCCGACTGCATCATGCACTGCTGGTAGAACAGCATCCCGATATAAATCAGTATTAAAATGCAAATGACTACAACAGGAAATATAACTGCATATTCTACTGTAACCGCACCCTTATTGTGTTTTTTGATAAAAAACCTATTAATGATTCCTGTTTTCATGGCGCAGGTGTTACCGTCGGAAGAGAAAAAGCATCGGTATTAAGTACATTCGACATTATACTGTTTACAAAGGCAAATATCTTTTCCCTGAAAATCAGTGCCAGGCCAAGGGCAATCGCCACGAGAACGACAACTTCAACCGTATTGATACCTTTCTGGTCTGTTAAAAACTTCTTCAGCAATTTTTTCATTTTGCACCCTCCTTGGCTAATGATTCGCAGAAATCTGTAATATTGCAGGTGACAGCGCAATGGTCAGAACAGCTGCAAGCATGAGCATCATAGGGAAAACAAGTTTTGCCGAAGCGGTTTCACCCATTTGCTTAGCCGCATGCTTCCTCATTTCCCAGGCTTCATGTGACATTCTTTTCAGTTCATTTACCATCTGGTTTCCGCCTATCCTGGAATTCTGCACAATTATGCTGGCAAAGGTTGTTATCTCGCGTATCTTGCATCTTTCAGAAAATTCCTGCCATGCCTGGCTTTCGCTAATGCCGGCTTCAAGGTCGGCAAGAACCATGCCCAGTTCTTCATATAATGGCCTGTTTTTGTCCGCATCGGTATAAATTTTGACCAATGCCTGGCGCAGATGCATTCCGGCATTCATCAGCAATGCAAGTTTGCTGATGAAAACCGGGAAATCTATCATGAACTGGAGTTTCCTTTTTTTAGACCTGTCGTCAGGAATTTTGTCCGCGAGGAAAAACAATGCAGCCCCCGAAAGGGGTAATACAGCCAGGAAACTGGCACCTGCACCCGAAGCAGCGCCAATTAATGAGGAAACAGCCAAGCCTAAAAAGAAATACAGGATCTTTTCGGCCCAGTGGACTTTCAGGTAAAAACCCGCATTCCTGGTTCCATATACCATCGCAATGCGCTGATACAGCAATACATGATATGAACCGGATTTGGGTGTTTTGGCCTGGTCATAGAGCCACATGCCGAATGCCAGAAAATCTTTCAGCGGATATTCTTTTTTATCAAGTACGGCTATTTCTTCCGAATATTTTCGTTTTGCAAAACTGTTCGTGCACAGGTAAAAAGCAACCGAAAACATCAGAACAGTAAAATATACTGTTTCCACGGCCTTCTCCCGTCCTAAATCTTTATATTCATAATCCTGTTTGAAATAATTAATCCTGTAGCGAGCAATATCAGTGAAAAAGTCATTATTACTCTTCCGGCTGCTGTAATGAACATCGGTTCCATGAATTCACCGCTCATCATGGATATGAACAGTACCATTGCTATGGAAGAGGCAGACAAAATGCGCTGCTCCTGTTTTTTGGCGGCAAGACCGGTCTCAATTTCATGCTTGATTTCAATACGTTCACTTATCATTCCTGACGTTGTCCTGATCACTTCTACAAGGTTTCCGCCCGTCCTTTTGCAAACTGAAAATACGTCGGCAAAGTGCTGGATTTCTTCTATGCCTGAACGCCGGGCAAAATCCTTAAGTATGGATTCTATGTTTTCGTTCATCCGAAGCCTGTTTATTATCAGTTCGGTTTCATTTACAATATAGGATTTTTTACCCGGGTATAAATTTTTAAGTATTTGGTGTGTATGTACAAAAGCCTGTTCGACCGACTTTCCGGCAGAAAGCGAAGCTCCGAGGTAGTACAGTAAATCTTTGAACTGAAGACGCAGAACATTTCGCCTTTTTTCAATAAGCTGCTTTTTTCTTATTCTCGTATAAAACACACCCGCTGCAGCACACATTATCATCATCAGTATGTTCCGGTAAAACACCCAGCCTACGGCTGCCATTGTTCCTGCGCCTGCGGCGGCATATAAAAGCCATTCCGTTAAAGTGTATCTGTACTCGTCATAGTTCTCAATATAGGACTCCTTAACCTGCGCCCTGCTGCTCACTCGAAACACCAACTTCTGTTAATTTACCATAGATCGTATAGAAAATGTAAAGTAATGTCAATAACGTTGGCATAAACAGCCGGCATAATGACATAAATTGCCACAGCTAACTTTTCATGCAATAATAAATACAGTTAATACAATCACGGAGTTCAGACAGAAAGAAATGTTATTTTCCGAAAAAAATCAGCCTGCAGAAGTGTTTTCAGACTTGTTTTTATCAAGATTCAATATCACTGAAAAAGTGCTTCCTTCACCCAATTTGCTTTTTACATGGATTTTTCCGCCGTGCCTGAGCACTATGATTCTTGCAATGGATAATCCAAGACCATGACCGCCCTTGTTCCGGTCACGTGACTGATCTGCACGGTAAAACCTGTCGAAAATGCTGCTTATATCGTTGCTGTCAATTCCGCAACCGGTATCCCTGACTGACATTACCGCACGGTTTTCTTCCCTTTTCAGGGTTATTTCTATTTTTCCGCCCGGCTCGGTATATTTCTGTGCATTGTCCACAAAAATCCGCATTGCCTGTTTCAGCCTGTTTCTGTCTCCTTTTATCTCTATGTCCTTCTCAATGTAATCCTCGATTATATGCTCCTTGTCCACCAGCCGGGTTTCCTTAACCAGTTCGTCCATCATTTCGCTTAGTGAAAACGTCTCCTCTTCCAGCACCAGTGTATCCCTGTCGTTTCTTGCGATAAACAGGAGCTTGTCAACAAGTTCTCTCATATTCTCTGCTTCTTTTCCTATTGCTTCAATGGCTTCATTTAATACCTCAGGGTCATCCTTTCCCCATCGTTCAAGCATCCTGGTATAACCCTGTATAACCGAAATAGGAGTTCTCAGCTCGTGGGAAGCATCGGAAACGAACTGGTTCTGCTTGTTGTAAGCGGACTCAATCCTGTCCATCATTTCATTGAATGTAACAATAAGTTCTTTGAGCTCATCTTTTGCATTGGTGACATTAAGTCTTAAGTTCAGGTTCTGAGCGGTGATTTCCCTTGCCATTCTGGTCATTTCGGCAATGGGATTGAGAATATTTTTTGTAATCGAGCTGCCCCTTGTAAAAACCATCAAAGTGACAATTACATACAAAACGGCAGTAAAACCGAAAATTACAATCATTTCAAGAACCTTGCCGGTTATGTTCCTGAAAACGTACAGAGCAAATCTTTCTCCTGAAAAGGCAAGTTCGTACTTAAACAGTATAAACAATGAACGGTCTTTTCTGAATAACCACAATGGTATCCAGGGATATGGCAGGGAAAAATCCCTGAAAGTGTTTATTATCATCTCCCCGTCAGTATCGGCTAAAGCGACTTCGGTATCTTTCTGGACCGCGATTTCAAAAATACCCTCGGACAAATTATCCGAAAGCAGCAAATATTCAACTATATCTCTTGTTTCATTTCCCAGGACAACAAGATTAAAAACAATATATACAATAATGATCAGAACAAGACATGACAAAAAAGTATCGACAAGCATCTGGGTATATGAAACAGATATCCGTCGGCTCATTGAATAATTAGATTTTCGCTTTTTTTCCCGCTCAGTCACGGATTTCTGTTTTCCCGATGCAGACGATACTTTCCGGTTATGTTTAGGATTTTCGCTTTTATTCCCTGTCTTCAAAAATATACCCCACTCCGCGCACCGTCTTTATGTATGAAAGATTATATTTCTGGTCTATCTTGGCTCTCAGGTATCTTATGTATACATCGGTTACATTCGTATCCCCGAAATAGTCATAGCCCCATACCCTTTCCAGCAGCTGTTCACGGGTAAGAACAATTCCCCTGTTTTCCATCATGTATTCAAGAAGGTCATATTCCTTCTTTGAAAGCAGGATTTCTTCATCCCTGTATGAAACAGTACGCTTTGTTTTGTTCAGTACAAGATCGCCGGCCCTTATTATGTCGTTTTCCTTTTTAGCGGAATTATTCCTTCTTTTCAGGGCGACACGAATCCTGGCAAGCAGTTCCTCTATCGCAAAAGGTTTTGTAACGTAATCATCCGCCCCGCTGTCAAGGCCTACCACTTTATCCGATACATCGTCTTTAGCGGTAAGCATGATTACTGGCAAGTCCGAAACTTTCCTTATGCGCCGCAGAACCTCGATTCCGCTCAGATAAGGAAGCATCAGATCAAGAATTACCAGGTCGGGATTATTGTTTAGTGCTTTTTCTAATCCGCTTCGCCCGTCTGATGCCGTTTCCACCTGATAACCCTCATGTTTCAGCTCCAGTTCAAGAAACCTGGCTATTCTGCTGTCATCCTCAATAATCAATATTTTTTCAGCCATTTTTTCACCTATGATTATAGTACGGGTTCAATTATTCAATAGTGATTTCATTATAACTGTTTTGCATTTCTTCAGAAGTTACCGGTGTTTCATCTTTCTTCTGCGGAACATTGCTGACCTCTTTCGTCATTTTCCCCGCTGCTTCCTGTACGAGGGATGAAATATTCACCACTTCCCCCGCCGATTTTCTTATCGTAAGCTTATACCCCAGCAGTAACAGGATAAGTAAAGCGGGTATTACAATGTAGGAAGCGAAAATCATAAACAGCAGCATAATATTTACCGGCATGCTCACAAATGCATTGTTATTCCTGTCTTCAATGATCACCCTTGTTTCAAAACCTTTTCTTATCAGACCTGCTACACTCTGCCAGAAATCGTTACCATGCCTTGACGAACTGGAGCTTACGTTCTTAGTACTATTCTTTGTTCTTTCAAAGTCCACAATGGCTTCAAGTACATTACCATTATGTTTTTCAAGGAAAAACTTTGCCTCCTCATAGCTGCAGTTTGTCCTTTTTCTCATCTGATCAACCTGTTCCAGTGTAATCATTTCCAGCACCTCCGGAAAACAAAATTAAATCTTACACTGGGCATTGTACAATCCTAAAATTAACGCTGCCTTTACGGTTAATTAAAATTTCATTAGAAAAAAATTAGTTACATAATATTTTAAACACCACGGCGGGTGACACCGTCACGCCGCCGTCGGGTATTAATCCCTGAGACCGAGCATAAACCGGTATTTTATGTCTTCAAACCCGGGCAGGTATTCGTGACCATAGTCAGGATAAATCACCATGTTCTTTTTCGATTTAATCTTATTGTATACCGCAAACTGAGTGGAAGGCGGACATACAGTATCCATAAGTCCTGTAGCCATCAGCACTTCACCCCTGATACGATCCGCGAGATGCTGTATGTCTATATATCCCAGCTTGGTAAAAATCTCGTCTTCACGAATGTGTAACGGATCAAACCTTCTGAAATACTGGGACAGTTCCTCGTAAGCATTTTTGGCAAGATCCATTTCCCATACTCTCTTGTAATCGCTGAGGAAAGGATATACCGGCGCAAGCCTCTTTATTTCCGGTACAAGCGCTGCACAGGCAATAGTCAGGGCACCGCCCTGTGAACCTCCCATTGCACCTATCCTGTTCCTGTCGACAAAAGGCATGTCCATTACTATTTTTGCAAGCATCGCCGTATCAAGGAAAATGTTCCTGAACAGCAGATTGTCCGGATTCGGATCATCCAGGCCACGAATTATATGGCCCTGGAGGGTATTGCCAAGAACTCCTCCCTTGTCTTCCGACAGTCCGCCTTGCCCGCGGCAGTCCATCGCTGCAACTGCAATCCCGGATGCAACGTATCCAAGGTAATTGTACCAGTCTCCGCTGTTCATCGAATAGCCATGGAAACTAAGTATAGCCGGCACAGGGCCGTTAATGTTCCTGGGTTTCAGCAGTTTTGCGTAAATCCTTGCTCCCTTTACACCGGTAAAATACAAGTGATAGCATTCGGCAACCGGGCTTTCAAAATCCGCGGGTATAAGCTCAACATCCGGGTTAGTGCTGTTCATTTCATCCAATGCTCTTTTCCAGTATTCGTCAAAATCTTCAGGCTTAGGATTAATGCCCGTGTAATTTTTCAGTTTTTCAAGCGGCATCTCAAAAACAGGCATAATTTTCAACCTCCTTTTTATAACAGCATTATATCGTTATTTTTCCGTATAAACAATGCTCTTGCCTGAAAACAATAATATCGTGGACAACAACTCCCCCGTCTGCTAAAATAGAATGTACTTGGGAGTAACTTCCGGGTATTTCGGGTTTTACCGTTTTTCAGGAGGAAATAATGAAATCGGAGCAAAATCGCTATCATTACAGCAAGTGGTTCAACAGGTTCTTAAAATTCACTTTCGGAGTTTATCTCAAAAAACGCTTCAATGTTAATATATACAACGGCAAAATACTGAATGTAAAACCTCCGTACCTGGTTATCGGAAACCATGTCGGGGTTTGGGATCCTTTCCTGATGTCGATGGGAATTCCGGAACCCGTTTATTTCGTTATTTCAGATCACTATTTCAGGAATTTCTGGTTAAGGCAGGTTCTGAAACTGGTCGGCGGAATACCCAAGTCAAAAATGCTTGCCGATTCGGGGACAATTCGGGCCATATTTTCGATAATAAAGCGTAACGGCGTAATAGGCCTGTATCCTGAAGGGGCACGGAACTGGGACCTGAAAAACGTGCCTGTAATATATTCCACCGCTAAATTAATCAAGAGCCTAAAGATTCCGGTTATATCTGCAGTGATGCAAGGAGCCGGGCTTACAAGACCCAGATGGGCAAGAAGTTCGCGAACCGGCCTTATCAACCTGAACTATGATGTTCTGATGCAGCCTGAAGAGATTAAAAACATGGATGTTGATGATATATACAGGAAGGTGACGGAAGGAATCAGGCTGAATGAATATGAATGGCAGAAAAAGAACATGATTCCTTTCAGGGGGAAAAATCTTGCCGAATATCTTGACCTGTTCCTTGTCGTATGCCCCCGATGCGAATCCTTATGTTCACTGTACAGTCACGGTGATTTTTTTACTTGCACAAAATGCAATTATACCGTCAGGTATAATGAATACGGATTTTTCACAACAGAAAATGAAAAACTCTTTGATTCCCCGCAAACCTGGAGTGAATGGCAGAATGATTATTTATACAGGCTGTTTTCTAATGATGAATATAAAACAGGCAAAGTTCCCATGTTTTCCGACACCGATGCAAAGTTATTTACCGGTAAACGCAGAGGAAAGCTAAGAAAATACAAATGGCGCGGAAAGGTGGAATTGTATTTCGACAGGTTTGAATTCATACCTGAAAAGGGTAACAGGTATTCTTTTCCGCTTGATGAGATTTCGGGCATGAATATTCAGAACAATAACAAGTTTGAGTTTTATTATGATAATACCCTTTACCGTTTTAAATTTACCACGCAGCATAAATCGGTTTACAAGTATGAGCTGGCCATTAATATCATTAACAAAATTAAATCGGGCGTACCGGCGAACTGATTACCTTTTTCCGGCCTTTAAACGGTTTTGAAATCAAAAAGTTTATAATTATAATTATAAATTATTCGCTATTAAAGGAATAATTCAATACCAAGCGGCTTCATCCGAAGGTAAAATAAAACCCTGTAATCCTTGTTATCAAGGTTTACAGGGTTCATTTCAATTATTCCCATTCAATTGTTGCCGGCGGCTTGGTTGTAATATCATAAACAACACGGTTAACACTGGGTACTTCATTTACAATGCGGTTAGAAACCCTTTCAAGTACCTGGTAGGGAATTTTTGCCCAGTCTGCGGTCATAAAGTCGGTGGTTGTAACGGCACGGAGTGCAACGGTATAGTCATATGTTCTTTCATCTCCCATCACACCGACGCTTCTCATGCCGGTCAGCACCGCGAAATACTGGTTTACTGACTTGTTCAGGCCTGCTCTTTCAATTTCATCCCTGAATATCTGATCTGCTTCCCTTAATATCTCCAGCTTTTCAAAAGTAACTTCGCCTATTACCCTGATAGCCAGGCCGGGTCCGGGGAACGGCTGTCTCCAGACCATATGCTCGGGCAGTCCAAGTTCAAGGCCGACTTTACGTACTTCGTCCTTGAAGAGATCCCTGAGCGGTTCTATTATCTCCTCAAAATCTATATGTTCGGGAAGACCTCCTACATTATGATGGCTTTTTATTACTGCCGCGTCTCCAACACCGCTCTCAATAACGTCGGGATATATTGTACCCTGGACAAGGAAATCGACTTTACCGAGTTTCCTGGCCTCTTCCTCGAATACTCGAATAAATTCTTCGCCTACTATTTTTCTTTTCCTTTCAGGATCGGTTACTCCCGCAAGACGGTTCAGAAAACGTTCCTGGGCATTAACCCTGATAAAGTTCAAATCAGTAAACTGGTGTCTGAAAACTTCCTCAACCTGGTCTGCCTCATTTTTTCTCATAAGGCCGTGATCAACGAGGATACAGGTAAGCTGTTTACCTACCGCCTTATAGACCAATGCAGCCGATACCGCCGAATCAACCCCTCCAGACAATGCACACAAAACCTTTTTGCTTCCTACTTTCTGCTTTATTTTTTCAACGGTGTCTTCAATAAACGACGACATTTTCCAGTCAGCACGGCATCCGCATATATTAAACAGGAAATTTCTTATTATCTCCTGCCCGTATTGAGTATGCAAAACTTCAGGATGGAACTGTACCCCGTAAAGCTTTTTATCCCTGTTGCCCATCGCAGCAACGGCACAATTTCGTGTCCTTGCCAATACTTCAAAGCCGGAAGGCATTTTTTCCACCTGGAAAGTATGGCTCATCCAGCAGCTTGTTTCTGCATCTATATTTGAAAACAAATCATTGTTCGTCTCAAGTGCAATCTCAGCCTTGCCGTACTCACCGCCCGAGGCCCGTCCTACCGTTCCTCCGAGTTCTACAGCCATCAGCTGCATACCGTAGCATATTCCAAGAATGGGTATTCCGGCATCAAATATCCCCGAATCACATCTTGGGGCTTTCTCGTCCAGTACTGAAGCCGGCCCGCCTGTAAAAATTATACCTTTCGGATTTTTCGAGATAATCTTATCCAGCGGCGTGTTATAAGGCAGAACCTCACAGTAAACATTAGCCTCACGGACTCTTCTGGCAATCAGCTGATTGTATTGTCCACCAAAATCAAGGATTATTATTATATCATGATTCAACAAAAAGCCCTCCCTTCGGCATTTGCAAAACCGGTTTCGACAAACATATTTATTATCGGATTTTCTTCCTGATTTAATATTTAAAATTATAGTTTAAAATATTTTTCCGCGCAATGTAAATTTTATTTTAACCTTTTACGGCTTGTATCATATAATATTAGTGAATATTGCAAAAAGGAGCTGAATATTGTTTGAAGTATACAGAACTGAAGGAATTTTTGCAAAAACATCCGTACTGTTTTACGCCAATTAAAGAAAAACAGAAAGAATTTGACCGTAGGGTTGCTACCGTGGAAAAAAGACCCATCATTATTTCAAATCACGAAGGAAAGGAAAACAGAGCATAGTTTAATCAAAAAGGCTCCTTCATGCTTAAGTCTTTTCTCTTAATCAATGAAGGAGCCTTTTTTTTGCCATTAATCCAAAGTATTCAGCTCTTTTAAAAATGCATCCGGATCGTACTTATTATTGGCATCCCAGAATATCCACTGCTCGTATCCTGCATCATAAACCGCCTGTATTTGCTGCCTGTACTGTTCTGCAGTGTATGTCTGGTATGATCCTTTCGGCAGCCAGCTGGCGGTATAAGCCTGAAGATATGGGCGAATATCCGCCCTGTAGTTTTCCACTTTAGAAAGTCTTTCCCTTGCCATCAGCAATGTATTGTAAACAACGGCATAAGGCTCAAGATCAGGATTGGGAAATTTTATACCGTTCACTATCTGTCCCCTTGCATATAGCGAAGGATAAGTCATAGGCGATATATAATCCAGTTCTTTCCCAATCAGTTCAAGATATTGTCCTATATCTTCACGGTCTTCCGGGCTGACGCATACAATTCCGAAAATATCGGCAGAAAGCGTCACATCTGGCAACTCTTTTCTCGCATATGAAAGAAAACTGTTAATAACCTCGTGCTTTACGAAATCGGTTCTTCCGAAATCCATCTTGCTCCTGGTTCCGTCAGGAAACCGCACATAATCAAACTGTATTTCATCAAAACCAAGTTCCACGGCTTCCTTGGCTATGTCAATAATATATTTCCAGTTGCGTTCATCGCACGGATTTAGCCATGTCATATCCTTGTTATTTTTTTCTTCCTTCCATAATCCCCCATCAACATGATTCACCGCCCGGTCGGGGTATTTTTTGGAGTACGCCGGATCCCTGAAGCACACAATCCTTCCGATAACATAAATATCCTTTTCATGCAGGGTTTTTATAAGCTTTTCGGCATCATACTTCTTGAGGTATGTACCCGCTTCCACAACGGCAGGTACCTTGGATTCATAGCTGACAATACCGTCGTCGTTCTTGATATCTATAACAAAGGCATTAAGCTCGGTTTCCTCTACAAGTTTTATATACTTTTCCATTCTTTCCTTGTTTCCTGCAGACCACCCCGTAAGATACAGGCCTTTTACCTTAACATTCTTCTTTTCGGGTACAGGTGTCGGTGCAGCCGTAGGTTCAGGCGAAGGCGTTGGAGTGTTCTTAGGAGTCTCATGTTGTTCAGGTTCCGTTATTATGTTGTTTTGCGGTTCCGGATCGTTTTTTACATTCTCAAATTTACAGCCTGTAACAAGAAAAACGGTGATAATGCACACAAGCAGCAACAATAAGCTTTTGCAACCTCTCATTTTAATCCCCCTGCTTTTTCTTCAGTAAAAAGTCAAATTCCTGGTTTTATTGACAAACTCAGCAGGATCACCTGCGATTAACATAATACTATTATACTACAGCAAAATACGATAGTTAACATATGAATTACTGCAGAATAACATATTTTTTTATGGAAATTTGATTAATGACGTTATCTTTCCCATCTGCCCGTGGCTCCGCACGGAAGTACCAGCCCGGATGCTGAAACCGGCAGGCCTATCTCGTCACTCTGAACACGCCCTCCGAATTTCCTTTTAACTGACATTGAAAGGATATTGGAAAGAACGCTCGGAGCAAGACCGGTGGTATATGAATTAATCAGGAAAAACAACGGTTCAGGGCTTAATACCTCCATACAGATTTCCACCAGGTTGTACAGTTCGTCCTCTATTTTCCACAGTTCACCGTTCGGTCCCCTGCCATATGACGGCGGATCCATGATTATCGCTTCGTATACTTTTCCCCTGCGTTTTTCCCTTCTCACAAACTTCACCACATCATCGACGATAAACCTTACAGGCCTGTCGCTAAGACCTGAAAGAGCAATATTCTCTTTTGCTCTTGTAACCATGCCTTTTGCCGCATCCACATGGCATACTTCAGCACCGGCACATGCGCAAGCCACTGTCGCACCACCCGTATATGCAAAAAGGTTCAGCACACGGACGGGCTTTTTCGCCGATTTTATCTTTTCAGCCATCCAATCCCAATTCACGGCCTGTTCAGGAAATAAACCAGTATGTTTGAATCCTGTCGGCTCTATATAAAACAAGAGGTTTTGGTAGCTTATCGTCCATCTTTCGGGAAGTTTTCTTTTATATTCCCAGCTTCCTCCCCCGCTTCTGCTCCTGTGATAATGGGCATCAACCCTTTCCCATATTTCATCATTGGCAGTATGCGGCCAGATGGCCTGCGGGTCCGGTCTTCTAAGAATAAACTTCCCCCATCTTTCAAGTTTTTCACCGTTACCTGTATCAATAAGTTCATAATCCGCCCATTTGTCAGCAAGCAACATATGGCTGATAACCTCCGGATAATTTTCGCCTAATTTTACCACAGTAAGCCGTACAATATCAACAACATGTTATTTCCTTTTTTGCTTTCAAATATTCGCCTTGTACGGGATAATATATTCTTTAATACAATTTTGATGAATTAACATGCGTGTTCTGTAAATCTATTTTTGCTTTGTCTTTGGTGAATTATTAATTTAATTCATCCAACAGCTGAAACATTTGCGCCGCAGGGGAAATAATAAAAAAAACCGCACTGTTTGTTCAATAACAAAAGGAGGTTAAATACATTATGAGTGATAACAAGAAAAAACAGACGTTTATGCAAAAACCAATTGAAAGGCATGATACCGCTTCTTGGGCTGACATTGAGCAAATCGAACCGGAAACGGGAGTTATAATACCTAAGGAATCAGGTGTAATTAATGCCAAGGAATACGTGGATCAGAACCAGAAATAGACATTTTCCTTTGGTTTTAACAAACTTTAAGACGAAAAGAAAGCTAAAACCTTTTTTCACTACCAAACCGGTAAAGCTGACCGGGGGTCAGCTTTACCGGGAAAAACTAATTGTTCCATCATCAATGAAATCATTGCTGTTTTCTGTTATATTCCCCGAATACTGCTTTACTTGACGATAAGCCGAAATAGCCTTTTTTGCCGTTATTGTACGTAAAAGTCACGATATTTTTCGTCAACCAGTATCTTATTATTTATATCTTAACAGCTGCGCATGTATATTGTATTTAAGCCTGTAAATCAAAACTAAAGGCGTCTTTTGGGAAAAGACGCCTTAATGATATCAGCTGTACTGCATTTCCGCCAGACGTTTGTACCATTGATATCTTTCTTTCGCATGCATTTCCGCCTGCCTGAACAAATCCTCGGCAGTTTCCGGGAATACCGTCGCCAGCTGCGAATAGCGCACTTCGCCAAGCAGGAATTCCCTGAAATCCTTTGTCGGTTCCCTGGAGTCAAGTATAAACGGGTTCTTTCCCTGTTCCTTAAGCATCGGGTTATAGCGGTACAGGTGCCAGTAACCGCATTCCACCGCCTTCTTTTCTTCTGCCATGCTCGTTCCCATACCGGTTTTAATTCCGTGATTGATACACGGGGAATATGCAATTATCAGGGACGGACCTTTATAATTTTCTGCCTCAACAAACGCTTTCACCGTCTGGTTCATGTTTGCGCCCATTGCAACCTGGGCCACATATACATAGCCATAGCTCATCGCCATAAGCCCCAGGTCCTTTTTACGGATTTTCTTCCCCGCTGCTGCAAATTTCGCAACAGCGGCAGTAGGTGTAGCCTTTGAAGACTGACCGCCTGTATTTGAATATACCTCGGTATCCAGTACAAGCAGGTTCACGTCGTCACCGGTTGATATAACCTGGTCAAGCCCGCCGAAACCTATGTCATAGGCCCATCCGTCACCGCCAATAATCCATTGTGAAGGTTTGACAAGATAGTCCTTAAGGGACAGTATTTGCTTAAACAGCGGATCATCCGGCTTTTCCTTCAATGCTTCCATTACCATAGCCGATGCCTTTTTCGAGCCCTCGCCGTCATCGAAGCTGTCCAGCCATTTACTGAACACATCCTTGATTTTGTCCGGAATGTCGGATTTCATTGCTTCTTTCATCAAATCGGCTATTTTCTCGCGTACCTGTTTCACACCAAGGAACATCCCATATCCGTATTCCGCATTGTCTTCAAACAGCGAGTTGCCCCATGCTGGTCCTCTGCCCTCGGCATTCGTTGTATACGGTATTGACGGTGCACTTGCACTGTATATCGATGAACATCCCGTTGCGTTGGCAATGAGCATTCTGTCGCCGAACAACTGGGTAAGGAGCTTGATATACGGCGTTTCCCCGCATCCCGGGCAAGCCCCGTTGAATTCAAACAAAGGCCTTATGAACTGGCTTCCCTTTAGTGTCTTCCGATCCATTACCTCTTTTTCGGATACTGATAAACTGAACTCATAGTTTTCAGACTCCGCCATTATTTGCTGTTCAGCATCCTTCATAATCAGCGCTTTTTCAGGTGCCGGGCATACTTCTGCGCAAACTCCGCATCCCGTACAGTCCATCGGGCTTACCTGGATCCTGAACCTGTATTGTTCAAGCCCTTTTCCTTTTGCCTGCAGCGTAATGAAAGTATCAGGAGCCCGTTTTTCTTCCTCACCGTCCAGCAAAACCGGCCTGATTACAGCATGCGGGCATACAAACGAGCACTGGTTGCACTGGATGCAGTTATCCGGCTGCCATTCCGGTATCACAACAGCTATGCCACGTTTTTCGTATTTTGTCGTACCCACGGGGAAACTGCCGTCCTCCATGCCGACAAAAGCACTGACAGGAAGTTCGTCTCCCTCATGCCTTGCCATCGGTCTTTGAATTTTCTTTACAAATTCAGGCTCATCCTTTTCCGGTGCTTCGTCGTCAACGGCGTTCTTCCAGCTCTCCGGTACGTTCACTTTTACAAGGGCCTGCAATGATCTGTCTATTGCTTCCTTGTTCATATCAACTATTTTCTGGCCTTTTTTGCCGTATGCTGTCTCCACCGATTCCTTCAGGTACCGTATTGCGTCATCCACGGGTATTATTCCGGCGAGCTTGAAAAACACGCTTTGCATCACCATGTTTATACGGTTTCCAAGCCCTACTTCCCGTGCAATTTTAATGGCATTTATTATATAAAAGTTAATATCATTGTTTGCAATATATCTTTTTATCGATGCAGGAAGCTTTTCATCAAGTTCGTCCTCGCTCCACTGGCAGTTGAGGACGAATACCCCGTTTCTCTTAAGTCCCTTAAGCAAATCGAAATGATTCACAAAGGACGGGTTATGACATGCGATATAATCTGCACTGTAAACAAGGTAAGGAGATCGGATGGGCTCTGGTCCGAACCTTAAATGGGAGACAGTCGAACCTCCGGATTTTTTACTGTCATATGAAAAATACGCCTGGGCATAAAGATCGGTCTTATCCCCGATTATTTTGACAGCGGTCTTGTTTGCCCCGACCGTTCCGTCCGAACCAAGCCCCCAGAATTTGCAGCTTATCGTGCCTTTCGGCGTGGTATCTATAATCTCCCGTTCTTCAAGCGATGTATATGTCACATCGTCAACAATGCCGATGGTAAACCTGTCTTTCGGGTTTTCACTTTTCAGATTCTCAAATACGGCTGCAATCTGCGACGGCCTTGTATCCTTTGAGCCAAGACCGTACCGGCCGCCAATAACCTGTATATCAAGATTGTTTTTGAAAACGAAATTCGTTACATCCAGGTAAAGTGGCTCGCCCGGCGCCCCGGGTTCTTTTGTCCTGTCAAGTACCGCTATTCTCTTTACCGTCTTCGGAAGTACATCCATAAGGTGTTTATGGGAAAATGGTCTGTACAAATGCACTCTTACAGAGCCGACACGTTCGCCCTTTTCTCTTAAATAATCCACTACTTCGTCAATACAGTCGCATACCGAACCCATTGCCACGATAACATATTCAGCTTCAGGGTCGCCGTAATAATTGAAAGGCTTATAATCCCTTCCCGTAATTTTGCCTATCTCTTTCATATAATGCTCAACAATACCCGGTACGGCACTATAAAACGGATTTGACGCTTCCCGGTTCTGAAAGAAAATGTCAGGATTCTGTGCCGTACCGCGGACTACAGGCCTTGCCGGGTTCAACGACCTTTCCCGGAACTTCTGAATAGCATCAAAGTCCACAAGTTTTCGCAGGTCTTCATAATCAAGTGCCTCAATTTTCTGCTGTTCATGGGATGTCCTGAACCCGTCGAAAAAGTGGAGAAAAGGCACCCTTGACTTTATTGCGCAAAGATGAGCCACAGCCCCTAAATCCATTACTTCCTGCACACTTGATGACGCAAGAAGTGAGAAACCCGTCTGGCGGCAAGCCATTACATCCTGGTGATCGCCGAAAATTGACAGTGCATGGCTTGCAACGGCACGGGCAGATACATGGAATACCCCGGGAAGGAGCTCCCCAGCTATCTTGTACATATTAGGAATCATCAGGAGAAGTCCCTGGGATGCGGTATACGTTGTTGTCAGGGCACCTGCCGCGAGAGAACCATGCACAACACCGGCTGCTCCTGCTTCTGACTGCATTTCAATGACTTTTACCGGTTGATCAAACATGTTCTTTTTACCGTGGGCGGACCATTCATCAACCAGTTCAGCCATCGGCGATGAAGGCGTTATCGGGTATATGCCCGCAACCTCGGTAAAAAAGTATGAAACATATGCAGCTGCCGTATTTCCGTCCATTGTTTTCATTTTCCCTGGCATATTTCATCATCCTCCGAACGTTATTACATGTATAGATTGCTCTCATGAACGGGGAAATATGCCAGCATGAAAACATAATCAATTAAACGTCAACTCCGAGGAAGATCCTGATTAAATACCCGATTACAAAGGAAATAACAGCAACTCCGAGGCTTATGCATGACATTTCAGCAAATCTCTGTTTAAAAGGAAGATCTTTTGCCACCGATATGTAAAAATTAAACACGAGAATTATCAGTATGGCGGCCAGGATAGTAAATACAAGGCTTATAACATAATCTGTAAACACAAGGTATGGCAGCACCAGGAATGCAACGGTAATAACATATGCACCTCCGGTATATAACGATGATTTAAGGGCTCGCCCGCCTTCATGCTCGGTTCTGGCAGAAAGATATTCAGATGCCGCCATTGACAGCGAAGCGGCTATACCTGTTATAAGCCCGGCAAGGGCTATAAGGCGTGTATTCTTCAGTGCAAACGTAAGCCCGGCCAGTGTACCGGTGAGCTCCACGAGGGCATCATTCAGCCCAAGCACCATGGAACCTACAAATTCCAGTTTTTCTTCCTCAATTATTCCTATCAGCTCTTTTTCATGCTTGTCTTCTTCCTCTGCAATTTTTCTGAACTCATCAAACTGTTTCCCAAGTTCTTCATAGACTTTTTCCGCATTTCCCTCACCCTTCTCCATGAGCTTAATTCCAAAAGTGATACCAAATACCACTGATATGAAAACATAGAAATATATTTTAAGTTTATTGGGCTTCTGAACGGTTCCGGTAAATTTCTTCAGCACTCCGTGGTGCTTCAGCTCATCCTGTGCAATCTGGCGGAGTACTTTGCTGTTGTGCTCATTTCTTATCAGTGAAGATAACTTGAGATAAATGTAATATTCAGTAATTTCATTTTTCTGTGCTTCCTGTAATAACTTCATTGTGTTGGCTTCAAATTTGTAGTCCAATTCAAATCACTTCCTTTTTATAATTTTTTTACCGGTTATTAAGCTATTTCTGCACCAGGCAGTACGCTGTACATAGTTTTCTTCCCGCATATATTATAAGCCAGAAATTAAAAACAGGCAAAATTCGCCACGTACAACAGCAGGCCGTTTCATATGATTTACGCTGATTGAATTACCAGTATTGAATATGCTTTTTCAAATAAGACTCCAAAAAATTTTTGCATAAAGGTCTTGAGATTTTTTCGGTTATGCCTTATAATACATATTGTCCTTGTCGGGGTGTAGCTCAGGTGGTATGAGTGCTTGCTTGGGGTGCAAGAGGTCGCTGGTTCAAGTCCAGTCACTCCGACCAAAAAGACCGCTCAGATTTAAAATCTGAGCGGTCTTTATTTTTCTCCTATATCTGATAAAATACAGTTCCATGTTATTTATATTATTTAAGATTATTAAAACCAATTTTATTCCTTATTTCTTCTCTCAATTTTGGTTCTGGAAATCCAATAAAATTATACAGATTTATGAAAGTATTTGATTAAGTATCCATTTATAACCCCCGTAATTACTAAATTACTATTATATAGTTCTTCATAAATTTCTTTTGTTATTTTTATTATAACAATTCCGTTCAGACATTTCTCAACATGAATAATATTTTCAATTTTATAAAAACTATATAGCGACATTTATATGGAAAGGAGAGCGCATATGCCGCAACAGATCAATGAACTGGAACTTCAGAATCTGCGTCACATGATTGGAGCCCATGATACATGTATTAAGAAACTTGAAACCTATGCACAGCAGTGCAGCGATCCGACTCTTAAACAGATGTTTGAAAAAGACGCAAGTGACGCTAAGGCAAATAAACAGAAACTCATGTCATTCTTACAGTAAGGAGTTGATTCTATGCTGACCGAAAAGGACATGGTCAATGACTACCTTAGTTCTTTAAAAAGCAGCCTGACCGTTTATACAACCGCAATTTCCGAATGCAGCAACCAGCAGTTGAGAAATACTTTAAAACAATTGCGTGACCAGGACGAAGAACGCCAGATGAGACTTGCACAATACGCAATCCAGAAAGGATATTATCAGCCTGCACAGCCCGCGCAGCCAAACCAGATACAGCAAGTATTCACACAGCTGCAGGGCAGCAGCCGGCAGCAACAGCCTGGTATGCAGCAATAATCAATACACCCGGAAAAAACAGAAGAGGCAGGGAGCGAATCCTTGCCTCTTCTGCAAATCTTCAGTTTTACTTTATTGTTTAACAATACTATCTGTATTATGCCTTATCAAGAGCCTGTGCCAGATCCTCAATAAGGTCGTCGTGATCCTCAATGCCAATGGAAAGCCTTATCATATCGGGAGTTACACCTGCAGCCAGCTGTTCTTCCTCTGACAACTGGGCATGGGTTGTGCTTGCCGGATGTATAACCAGGGATTTTGCATCTGCCACGTTGGCAAGCAATGAGAACAGTTTCAGGTTTTCAATGAAACGGATTCCTGCTTCTTTTCCGCCCTTTATGCCAAAGGTGAAGATAGAACCCGCACCTTTCGGGAAATATTTCTGTGCCAGTTCGTAATACTTGCTGCCCGGAAGGGACGGATAGTTAACCCAGCTTACTTTCGGATGGTTGTTTAAGAATTCAACCACTTTCTTTGTATTGGCCAGGTGTTTTTCGACCCTTAAAGACAGCGTTTCCAGTCCCTGAAGCAGCAGGAAAGCATTAAACGGGCTCATGCATGCACCTGTATCACGCAAAAGCTGAACACGGACTTTTACAATATATGCAGCATTTCCGAATGCCTCGGTAAACTTAAGGCCATGATAGCTTGGATCAGGTTCTGTAAACCCGGGAAATTTGCCGCTTGCCGCCCAGTCAAAATTTCCTGAATCCACAATAACACCGCCTATTGAAGTACCATGACCGCCAATATATTTTGTTGCCGAATGTACAACAATATCGGCTCCGTATTCAAAGGGCCTGATTAAGTAAGGTGTGCCAAATGTATTGTCCACAATCAGCGGTATTTTATTTTCATGGGCTATCGCTGCCACTTTTTCAATGTCTATAAGGTTAATACCCGGGTTTCCTATTGATTCAATAAACAGCGCCCTGGTTCTTTCATTTATTGCTTTCCTGAAATTTTCCGGATCGTCAGGGTCTACAAATATGGTTTTTATACCGAATTTCGGAAGAGTAACGGAAAACAGGTTATATGTACCGCCGTACAACGTGCTTGCTGAAACAATATTGTCCCCGCTTTCAGCAATGTTAAGTATTGCATAGGTTATGGCAGCAGAACCGGATGATACGGCAAGTGCGCCCACACCTCCTTCGAGGGCTGCCATTCTTTTTTCAAAAACATCGGTTGTCGGGTTCATGATGCGGGTATAAATGTTTCCTGCTTCCTGCAGGGCGAAAAGGTTTGCTGCATGTTCGGTATTCCTGAAAACATAGGATGTCGTCTGGTAAATGGGTACAGCCCGGGAACCTGTCGTCGGATCGGGTATTTGCCCGGCATGCACCTGAAGAGTGTCAAACCTGTATTTTTTTTCGCTCATTTTATTTTCCCTCCTTTAATTCCGCAGTAAAAATACACAAATCAGTAACCGTTCAGCTCGTCAAGGTTGTATGGTGTCTCCTGGTATACGTAATAGTTGAGCCAGTTTGAAAACAACAGGTTTGCATGCCCCCTCCATCTTGTAACGGGCATTTTGTTCGGATCATCATCAGGAAAATAATTTTTCGGAATCTTAATGTCCAGGCCTTTTTTCAGATCCCTTTCATATTCTGTTTTAAGCGTCAGCGGATCATATTCCGAGTGACCGGTTACAAAAATTTGCCTGTCATCCCTGGACCTGATTATATACACGCCTGCTTCGGCAGATTCGGACAGAATCTCCAGGTCGGGAACCTTTAGTATGTCTTCTTTCCGTACCTCGGAATGCCTTGAATGAGGAACGTAAAATACATCATCAAACCCCCTCAGCAGTTTTACGTTCTTTACGCTGACGGTATGCTCAAACACCCCGAAAAGCTTTTCCGGCAAAGGATACTTGGGTATTTTATAGAAATGATACAATGCCGCCTGGGCTGCCCAGCAGATATAGAACATGGAATAAACATGCTTTCTGCTCCAGTCCATGATTTCAGTAAGTTCATCCCAGTAATCCACTTCTTCAAAGGGCAAATGTTCCACAGGGGCACCAGTGATTATCATGCCGTCGAATTTCTCTTCCTTTACATCTTCAAATGTCTTGTAGAATGTTTTCAGATGTTCTTCGGGAGTATGCTTTGATTTGTATGTTCCAGGATGAAGAAGCACAACATCCACCTGCAGGGGAGTGTTTCCGATTAACCTTAGTAACTGGGTTTCGGTTATAATCTTTGTGGGCATGATATTGAAAATGGCGATCCTCAAAGGCCTTATATCCTGATGTATGGCCCGTTCTTCAGTCATTACGAAAATATTCTCACTGGTCAGTATTTCATAGGCAGGAAGGTTGTTGGGTATGTTGATTGGCATTGTGTCACTCCTTAATAATACTAATCATATATAAATAATTTGTTATAGATTATAGCAAAATCTTTTTACAATGCAAGAATTTTTTTGCAAAGCCCGATAAAAGAGATTAAAAAAGCAGATACCGGGAAATCTTTTGGGTATCTGCTCCTTTACAGGAATTTTGAAATTATTATTAATCAAATTCTTAATCATGTTCCAGCATTGGCTTATAAAGCCTTCTTCTGTCAAGAGACCACACAGGTTCTGAAAAACCGCCCGGTTCAATATTCTTCAGGTTATTTTCGTAATCGTAGACCCTCGCATCTATCATATCAATAAAATGCAGAAGTTCCGCCTCGAGAAACATCGGTTTTTTCGGGCTTCCGTATTCGGCCTCGTAATGATGGCTTGCAATCATATGTTTCAGAAGAAGAATTATTTCAGAGGAAATTCCCAATTCATTTCCAAGTCTGTCAATTTCGCATATGCCCATGATTATATGGCCCAAAAGCTGGCCCTCTTTTGAATACTCCGAAATACCCAGTTCATTTGATTCCAGTTCGCCTATTTTTGCCAGATCGTGTATCAAAACACCTGCATACAGTAAATCCAGGTTAATTTCTTCATAGATTTCCTTTAATTTTTCAGAAACCCGAAGCATCCTGAGCATATGATACAGAAGACCGCTGCGAATCGAATGATGTAAAGCCTTGGCTGCAGGATAATATATAAGCTTGTCTTCCTTTTCCTTCAGAAGTTTTATTACCAGTTTACGTATTTCTTCGCTGGAAATCCTGTTTGCGTATTCATATATTTCGTTAAGCATTTCCTCCGCGGGAAGCGGAGCCGAGGGTACAAACTTGTCTATTTCCTTCTGATCCTCCGGATCGGCAATACGTATCTTGTTTATACTTAACTGAAGCATATCCTTAAAAGAGTCGACTTTCGCATTGACATAATAAAGCATATTCAACTGAAGCCTGCTGAATACATCTTCTCCCGCTTCCCATATTTTAGCCTGGATTTCGCCCGTATTATCAGAAAAAACCATATCAATATACGGCTTTTTGTTGGATGCTTCCTTAAGCTCTTTTTTTCTGAGTATGTAAATTCCGTTAATTGTCTCCCCCAGTTTTAAATCTTTTATTGCAACTCCCGCAAATCGCATTTTATGCTCCTTTGCTCTTTAAATATCCCATATATCTACTATACGATATTGTAACTCGCTGGTCAAATCCACTTCTCTTTGCTTTGGGAGCATTTTGCCTTCAGCATCCATTACAACGCGAACTTCAGGCCTTGTCGGGAATTTTTTGTTGTATTTCTTTACAATTCCTCTTTCACCTGTATTCAGTATTACTCCAGTGCCAACAGGGTAATAGGCAACATATCTGACAAATACATCCACCACTTCCTGATCAAAGTGTTTCGAACCGAGAGATGTAATATAATCTATAACTTCATACGGCATAAGTTTTTTACGGTACACCCTGTCAGTTGTCAGGGCATCATAAACATCAGCAACAGCCACTATTCGTGCGGCTTTGTGTATGTACTCACCCTTAAGATGATAAGGATACCCGCTTCCGTCCATGCGTTCATGGTGTCCCAGAGTTATATATGATGCCATCATTGATATACCCCTGATTTTTTTAAGAAGTTCGTGTCCATAAATTGTATGTTTCTTTATTTCCTCGAATTCTTCGTTTGTCAGTTGCACAGGTTTTTTCAGTATCTCCTGGGGAATCATAACTTTTCCGATATCATGTAGAATTGATCCGACACCAAGTTCCCGCAGTTTTTCACTGCAATATCCAAAACCCATTCCGATAATCAGGGATAGTATGCATACGTTTACGCTGTGGGAAAATGTATAATCATCAACCGAACGTATATCAGAAAGAGTACATACAATATCCTTGTTTGACAGAATACTTGCTATGATTTTATCGACGATTTGCATAATTTGATATCCGTCAATGCTTGCCTTCAAAGACGGCTTATTCATCAGCAGTTTGACTCTGCGTTTTGCTTCATTGATAATTTCATCGCTGACAATCTCAGGTATCTCGATATCCTTTGATATTTCATCCTCGATGTATATTTCGCTTATTCCGTTGGATAACAGTCTTCTTTTGTACTCCTCTGTAATTTCAGCTCCGGAAGCAAGCAATACTTTTCCTTCAAGCGTAACGATTGTCTTAGCAAGCTTTGCCCCGGCCTGAATTTTATCCAGGCTGACCCTGCGCACCTACAGCTGCCCTCCCTACTCAACACCAGGTAAAAAATAAAACCCTTTAAAAATATCGGTTTTCTATTTCTTTAAATTTAGCAATATGTAAACAAATTTGATAATTATTTATCAATACATAAATTAATATAATATTTTGGCTGTCCCATCCAACGATGAGACAGCCCGTTCATTAACTCAGAAAATCAAGCTGTTCCCGGCGGTGCTCCTGTTTTTCCAGTGTTTTTTCCAGCGTCTCCCTGTCCATTTTATCTGCATTTTGACGCAGATAACCTTCGGTATACTCAATGTTCCTTTTCAGACTTTCAACCTGATCTTCCTGTTCGTGTTTTCCATATGCAATGATGTTTTTCAGGTTTTCCATCTGTTTCAGCCTTTCTTCCTGGAGTTCTTCACTGTGCCTGATGTTTTCGGGATCAGCTATGTCGGAATGCTGTTCAAGATGCCTCTCTGTCCTTACATAACGCTCATTTATGTTCAGCAGTTCCTCTATTCTTCTTTCGTTGGCCATTTTCAGTTCTTCCTTGCTGTCAACGGCCTTTTCTTCCGCCCGGCGCCTGGATTTGTCTTCCACGTTTTTTCCCTCCTTTCTGGTTTTATTATTTCCACGGAGGGAAAAAACTAATTTAAAACGCATAATGTATTTGTTGCCATGCCGGGCGTCGGATTCCATGCAAATTACCCGGCTTTATTCCAGCAAAGGTTTTATTTTTGCAAGAACATTATTCCGCAGATTATTCAGCGCTTTTTCGGAATCTTCCCATGAACTTCCCGATACACCGTAATAAATTTTTATTTTTGGTTCGGTTCCAGAAGGTCTTATGCAGAACCAGAAACCTTTATCGGTTTCATAATAAAGTACATTTGATTTCGGAAGAGTAAGCGTTTCCTGCCTGTTTGTTTTCATATCTGTTCTGATACCGGCCTTGTAGTCACGTACCGCCTTTATTACGGTATCACCGAACCTTGCCGGCATTTCATTCCGCAAAACATTCATGGCATTCTGAATTTTTTCCAGCCCTTCTTTTCCTTTCAGGGTAAATGAGTCCAGTGCCTCTCTCGCATATCCGTATTTTTCAAAGAGATTTATCAGTGCATCATAAAGAGTAAGACCCCTGGATTTATACCATGCAAACATTTCGGCTATAAGCATTGAAGCCACTACGGCGTCCTTGTCGCGTACGTAAGTACCAGAAAGGTATCCGTAGCTTTCTTCAAAGCCGAAAACAAAACTTTCATCTCCCTGTTCATCCCTTAGTAGAATCTGTTCTCCTATGAACTTGAACCCTGTTAAAACTTCAACAAGTTTTACATTATATGCCTCGGCAATTTTCCGTGCCAGTTCAGTTGTGACAATTGTCTTTACAACGAACGGTTTTTCCGGCATTCTGCCCTGTTCAGACAGATTGGACAGAATATATTCCATCAGCAGGCATCCGGTCTGGTTACCCGTCAAAGTTATATATTCGCCGTTTTTATCCCTGACAACTATACCAACCCTGTCGCAGTCGGGGTCCGTACCAATTATCAGTTCCACATTTTTTTCCCTTGCCATCCTTATAGCAAGCTCAAATACGGATTTTTCCTCGGGATTTGGATATTTCACCGTACTGAAATCAGGATCGGGATTTTCCTGTTCGGGCACTACAAATACACTGTTAAAACCTGTTTCTTTCAGGATTCTTCTCACCGGTTTATTGCCCGAACCATGAAGCGGAGTATATATTATTCTGCAGTTGTCAAGAAATTCAGGAGAAAGTTTTATAACCGACAGGGTTTTTAATGCACTGATATATGCATCATCAACTTCGCTGCCTATTATTTCGATCAGGCCTTCCCTGACAGCCTTGTCAAATTCCATTGCCTGTACGGATGTGATGTCATCAATGGCATTTATTTCTTCCAGTATTGCATTGGAAAGATCGAGGGGTATCTGACCTCCGTCTTTCCCGTAAACCTTATACCCGTTATATTCCTTCGGATTATGGCTGGCAGTTATTACTATACCAGCATCACATTTAAGATGTCTTACGGCAAAAGACAGCTCAGGAGTTGGCCTTAATTCATCAAACAGGTATGCTTTTATTCCGTTGCTGGCAAAAACGCGAGCACTTTCCTCGGCAAATTCCCTCGACATATGCCTTGAATCATATGCAATAACCACAGATGGAGTTTTGTTCTTTTTCAAAAGAAAGTTTGAAAGTCCCTGGGAAGCTTTTCTTACCACATACCGGTTCATACGGTTCGTACCGGCGCCTATAACGCCCCTTAATCCGCCGGTACCGAATTCAAGATCCCGGTAAAACCTGTCCTCAATTTCCTTTTCATTACCGGATATGGACAGAAGTTCAGCTTTCGTTTCCTCATCAAAATACGGATCATTAAGCCATTTGTTATATCTTTCAATATATTGCAACCTGATCACTCCCCGTATCACTATATTGGAATTATTCCCGGTTTGTTACGTTTCTTTTCAGAACTCACTGCATATTTCAGAAATCCGGAAAATATCACGGGCAAGTCCAGTGTTTTCATCAATATCTATTATAACGGCATTCAGGCATGTCCTTCCTTTCGCGGGTTCAAAACGTACAGGCAAACCGGTCATAAATTTCCTGATAACCTGGTTCCTGTTTACGCCTATTATACCGTCTGCAGGACCTGTCATACCCACATCTGAAATGTATGCCGTTTTGTTTTCAAGGATTTTTTCATCGGCCGTCTGAACATGGGTATGAGTTCCAATCACCGCACTTACACGGCCGTCCAGATAATATGCCAGGGCAAGCTTTTCGCTTGTTGCTTCAGCATGAAAATCCACAATAATGACTTTGCACTGCCGGCTTAATATTGATACATCGCGATCTGCAGCCTGAAACGGGCATTCAGCCCAGGGATCCATGTAGACCCGTCCGATCAGATTTATAACACCTATATTAACGCCGTTTTTCTCCAGGACCAGTTTTCCCTTTCCCGGATTGCCTGCAGGATAATTTGACGGTCTTACTATCCTGTCGCAATTATCAAGGAAATTCAATGATTCATTCCTTGCCCATGTGTGATTGCCAAGCGTTATTACATCAACACCGCAGCCGAATATCTCCTGCGCCGTACTATAATTAATACCTTTTCCACCGGCGGCATTTTCAGCATTTGCAATACACACATCCCATTTGTGGATACATTTCAGTTTTTCCAGTCGGTTTGCAAGAACTTGCCTGCCGGCTTTTGCAAATATATCGCCTATAAACAATAATCTCAACAGATTTCTTCCTCTCAAAATGCAAGAAGCGTATAAAACGCTTCTTGCATCCGAAAATAATTATATAGTTTTCCAATTTTATTACTTCGCATATTCAACAGCTCTTGTTTCTCTGATTACATGCACTTTTATCTGTCCGGGATAATCAAGCTCACTTTCAATCCGTTTTACAATATCTCTTGCAATCAGAATCATATCCTCATCGGATACATCCTCAGGCTTAACCATAATACGTATTTCACGTCCTGCCTGGATGGCAAAGGATTTTTCAACACCGTTAAAGGAGTTCGCAATCTCTTCCAGTTTCTGCAGCCTCTTGATATAAGATTCAAGAGTTTCTCTCCTTGCTCCCGGCCGGGAGGCAGAAATTGAATCCGCTGCCTGAACCAGTACAGCGATTACTGATTTTGGTTCTTCATCTCCATGGTGTGATACAATGGCATCAATTACAACTTCATTCTCATGATACTTCCTGCACAATTCAACTCCGATTGAAACATGGGAGCCTTCCATCTCAAAGTCCACTGCTTTTCCTATATCATGCAGCAGCCCGGCCCGTTTTGCCAGGGCCACATCCTCGCCCAGTTCAGCGGCCAGAAGACCGGCCAGATGAGCAACTTCAATAGAGTGGTTCAGAACATTTTGTCCGTAGCTTGTTCTGTAATGCAGCTTACCAAGCAATTTGACAAGCTCAGGATGCAGTCCGTATACACCTGTTTCAAAGGTAGCACGATCACCCTGTTCGCGTATGGTGTTTTCAACTTCCTTTCTGGCCTTTTCCACCATTTCCTCAATTCGGGCCGGATGAATTCTGCCGTCCAGGATAAGCTTTTCAAGTGCTATCTTTGCAATCTCCCTGCGTATAGGATCGAAACCTGACAGGATTACAGCTTCAGGAGTATCATCAATAATCAGGTCAATCCCGGTAAGAGTTTCAAGAGTACGTATATTTCTGCCTTCACGCCCGATTATTCTTCCCTTCATTTCATCATTGGGAAGGGATACCACAGAAACCGTAATCTCGGAAGTATGATCCACCGCACATTTCTGAATTGCGGTTGCCAGAACTTCCTTGGCTTTTCGGTTTGCTTCCTCCTTTGCCTTCTCGTAAATTTCTTTTACAAGAATGGCAGCATCATGTTTTACTTCATCTTCCACCTTGTTCAGAAGGTATTCCTTTGCCTCTTCTACGGACAATCCTGAAATACTTTCAAGCTTTTCAACCTGCTGCTGGTACAGGTTTTCTATTTCCTGCTGCCTGAGTTCAATTTCTTTAATTTGCCTGTTCAGGCCCTCTTCTTTTTTCTCCAGGGCATCCATTTTTTTTTCGAGGGTTTCTTCTTTCTGCTGGAGACGGCGCTCTAGACGCTGAATCTCCATTCTTCTTTCCTTTACTTCCTTTTCGAATTCAACCCTGCTTTTATGGATTTCTTCCTTGGCTTCGAAAAGTGCTTCTCTTTTCTTTCTTTCAGCAATTTTTTCAGCTTCACTTACAATTCGTTGGCCTTCCAGTTCAGCGCTGCCGATTTCGGCTTCTGCAACACGCTTTCTATGCTCAATTCCTTTACGGAACATAATAAGTGAACTGATAACTGCAATCACAAGGCCAATTCCCAGACCTATCAACAATGAACCATAATCTATCTCCCTCACCTCCTTGTCCACAGTACCTTGCAATTCTTATCTCCCGTAACAACGCGATTCTTTTTAAATATATTTCGCTGTTATGGAAATATGCAAGTATACCTTTTTCTTTTCATGCTTTTCTTTTTCAGTTTTCATGCAAAAAAAATACATATCTTTACGTCAGTATGAACAAAAAAAAGTCCATACTGTTATAAGTATTTTAAACTTATTTAAAAAAGGTGTCAAGAAACAGCAAATCAATTTCAGGAGGATGAATAACTCATTGCTTTGAGAGTTCAGCAGACATGACAGTATTTTTCATCAGCATTGTTATTGTCATGGGTCCGACACCGCCCGGAACAGGGGTTATATATGAAGCCTTTTCAGCTACACTGTCAAAATCCACATCTCCGCATAACTTGCCATCATCCAGGCGGTTTATTCCCACATCAATGACAACCGCGCCTTCTTTTACATATTCAGCATTAATAAACCTGGGTTTTCCTACTGCAACCACCAGTACATCCGCCCGTCTGCAAACCTCTTTCAGGTTCCTGGTCCGGGAATGGCATATAGTAACGGTGGCATTGCTATGCAAAAGAAGCATTGCCATAGGCTTTCCCACGATGTTACTTCTGCCGACTACAACGCACTCTTTCCCCTCCAGATCAATCCCGGCGTGTTTAAACATCTCCATAACCCCGGCAGGAGTGCATGGCAGGAAGTAATAATCACCAATCATAATTCGACCCACGTTAAAAGGATGGAATGAATCCACATCCTTTTCCGGCGAAATTCTCAGCAATACATTGTCAGCATTAATATGCCCGGGCAGCGGAAGCTGAACAAGAATGCCATGTACTGCCCTGTCCTTGTTCAATGTTTCTATAAGCTGGATCAATTCCATTTCGGTTGTTTCTTCGGGGAGAACATACTCAAAAGAACGAATTCCCAGTTCTTCACATGCTTTTTTCTTATTGTTGACATAAACACGGGAAGCGGGATTATTACCCACAAGAATTACAGCAAGCCCTGGGTGCAAACCATTCCGCTTTAATTCATCCACCCTTGCCTTCAGTTCTTTTCGTATTTTCTCCGAGATCTCGCGTCCGTTTAAAATAACTGCCCCCATTTCAGCTCTCCTCTTTTTGTTAAATTTTTGTTTTTCAGCCTGAAAATGATTTTATGGTCTTTTGATGCAATTGTCAAGTAAAATGGATTGAATAAGTTTGAAGTCTTTCCATTCTAAGGATAAATTATTTGTTACAGGCTGAAATAAAACAGGATACCTCCCAAAGGTACCCTCCTTAAATATATAAGTCCGCTGCGACAGTAACAAAACAAAATAATGCTTAACACTTTCCATTCCCATTTTTCCGGTCTTCCAGCGAACATGACAACGCTTCTTCTGACGGACGGTTTTTAAGGCCTGCATCTTCGGCATTTAAAGTTACCGCTCCGTCTTCGAAAACAAAACATGGTATACCAATCTGCCCATTTTCTTTGGCAGACATGAATAATTCAGAATGATCCCTGATTTTCAGAAATTCTTTCAGCAGTCTGACATGTGAGCCGATATCAATATATTCAAAGCCAGGGTTATCTTTTATTTGCTCCTTAATGTATAAACAGTCAGGACAAGTATCCATACCATATATTTTAATCATAATACTCCCTCTTTTCATTCCTTGGCTGCTACAATAAGAAACCTGTGGCATGTAAAATCAATATATCCTTCTCTTTGAATCAAGTAATTAATTTCCTTCAGTTTTTCAAAATATTTTTTCACTAGCCTTTTTTTCGCAACAGTCAAATTTGGCTTATATCCTTCAGTAGCACAGGTATAAGCGGGAAGCGGGACCAATGAAGAAAAGAATTCTCCCCCACCGGTACCCATATCAAGCAATGACGTCACTCCGTCCATTTTTTCCTTTACCACATTCCAGTAATTCCATCTGAGCGGAAATTCTCTCGTTCTGCCCGTTGACTCCAGGTATGAAAAATCCCATCCCTCAAATTCGCGGCTTTCCTCGTTTTCTAAATATTCAAGCAGTTCATTGTCTGTAAGGTTTTTATTCATAATATCAGCCTTTCATTATACAAAAAATAACAGGAAAAAGGTATACATATCACGCTATCAAAGCCCTGTAACCGTCATGCCTGTCCAGTATTCTGAAATTACTGTCGCTTTTAATCCTTGATTTATAAGATGGATCAGTTTCAATAACTTTTTTGAGCAGTTCAACCGCCATGTCCTTTTCACCCATCATGGCATAAACAACTGAAAGGCCGTAATAAAGCTCCGCGTCATCGGGATAACTGGAAAGTGAGTTCCTGTAAATTTTCAGTGCCTTGTCAAACCTGCGGAGTTTTATAAGAACAGCCGCATAATGATATATCAGTTCCTGGTCATTTTTGTTCAGATCATACGCCCTTTCAAAAGAATCCGCAGCATCCTCATACCGTTTTGACATTTCAAGAACTATACCGCGGTTAAAGTAAAGAAGGTACGAGTTTTTAAACTCCCTGATACCCCTGTCAAAAACCTGGACCGATTCATGAAAGCGGCCCATCTGGCCAAGCAATACCCCCAGGTAGTTAAAAGCTTCTTCGCTTTTTTCTTCATCATCAAGGGACTTGTACAAATAACGAACCGCCCGTTCCCTGTCGCCGGTTTCATCCAGCAAAACAGCTGCATTGAACAGAAGCATGCTGTTACCCGGATTAACCGCCAAACCTTTTTCGTATGTTTTGAGTGCATCATGGCTGCGGTTCAGTTCCCGCTGTGCAACGGCGAGATGGTAATAATTCAACGGTTCCTCAGGTTCAAGTTCCAAAAGCTTTCTGAAGCATTCCTCTGCCCTGTCAAACATTTTCTCTTTCAGAGCAGCCTTGCCTTTCAGCTTCAATGTTTCAATACGCTTTGCTTCTGCTGCGGTTATTTCATCGAGGACTTCAAGTGCTTTGCCGGTTTCACCTTTTTTATAGTAAATGCTTCCCAGAACAATACGCAGCAGGCTGTCATTAAAGTCCTTACGTCCTTTTTCCAGGTATTCAACTGCAGCATCTTCCATGTCTAATGCCAGATAAGCCCGTGCAATGTTCTTGTAGGCAGCTGTGAAATCCGGATCAGTTTCAATAACCTTGCTGAAATGAGTAATCGCCTGTTCGTACTTTCCCAGGCTGTAAAGCGCGTATCCCAGGCCAAACTCAATCATTGCCTCAAAACGCTCATTCCTGACCGGCGTGTTCCCGCTGTTTTCCCGCTGGTATTGTTTCATTAGCTTACGCGCATTTTTTAGAATCTTGATTGCTTCGCGGTATTTTCCGGTCAGGCAGTGCAAATATCCGGCATTGTAGGCAATATAAGCTGATTCAGGGAAAAACGAATAAAGAAAGCGGTATTGAATTGCTGCAGCTTCATATTTTTTTAGGCTAATAAGCTTATGTGCTGCAGACAATTGCTTTTTTATATTACGGGAAAATTCCCTGTCACTTATGCCAAGGGAATCAAAAAACTCTTCGGCTTTTATTTCAGTATTGCCAAGATCGGCATTTTCAATATAGTATGAATGGCTCAGTTTTTTCAAATCCTTCTTTTTCCGGGGTTCTATCAATGAAACACTTAATCCCGTCTTTTTTCTCTTTTGTAACACTTTAATGTGATCATATACAACTATGCATGAGGGTAAAAAAACACCGCCGGCAATTACTGCCAGCTCCACCTCAGGAACGGTTAAGACGTTTTCAATAAGCGCAAAAATCAGTACGCTTGCCGACAAAAACTGTATCAGCAACACAGGAGCCGTTAAAAATCCCGGTCTTTTTACGAAGCGGTGCATCATATAAATCGTAAGTACAGATACAACAAACGCTACAAAAACTAACGGTATATTCATTCTCAGTCCTCCGGTTTTAATTATGTAACGTGTACAGTTTTCAGAAATTCATTTTCATTTCTTCCCACTGTTCTTTTGAAATCAGGACTCTTCTTGGCTTGCTTCCTTCAAAACCGCTTATGATACCTCTTGCAGCCATTTGATCTATTATCCTGCCTGCACGGGCATAACCTACCCTGAATCTCCTCTGTATCAATGAAACAGATGCCTGCCCGCATTCAACAACAAGCTCTATGGCCTGTGGCAGCAGCTCATCGGCATCCTGTTCAGGATTTTCCGATTCATTATCCTTCCTGGTAATCTGATCTATTATATCCTCGTCGTATTCGGCAGGAACCTGGTTTTTAACGTATTCTACAACCCGTTCAATTTCCTTGTCAGATATATAGCATCCTTTTACGCGTATCGGCTTTGGCATTCCAACCGGATAGTAAAGCATGTCCCCTTTGCCGAGAAGTTTTTCTGCCCCTCCCATGTCCAGTATCGTTCTTGAATCCACCTGTGACGAAACTGCAAATGCTATTCTCGAAGGAATATTTGCCTTAATTACTCCTGTTATAACATTCACCGAGGGGCGCTGGGTGGCAATTACAAGATGCATTCCCGCTGCACGTGCCATTTGCGCAAGACGGCATATCGAATCTTCCACGTCGTGTGGCGCAACCATCATCAGGTCAGCCAGCTCGTCGATTATTATAACTATCTGTGGAAGCTTTATTCCATCCCCTTCTTCTTCCACTGCTTTGTTATAACCGCTGAGATCACGCACGCCCTTGTCTGCAAAAAGCTTGTACCTCGTAACCATTTCCTGGACGGCCCACTGTAAAGCCCCGGCAGCCTTTGCAGGATCGGTAACAACAGGAATAAGCAGGTGGGGAATGCCGTTATATACTCCCAGTTCGACTACTTTCGGATCTATCATAAGCAGTTTGACTTCCTCGGGTGTGGCCTTGTAAAGCAGGCTTACAATTATACTGTTGATGCACACGCTTTTCCCCGAACCCGTTGCACCTGCAATAAGCAGATGGGGCATCTTTGCCAAATCTATAATTACATTTTCACCCGAAATATCTTTTCCCAAACCTACCGCAAGCTTTGACCTGAATTTCACAAACTCGGGAGTTTCTATTACTTCCCGGAGCATGATCGGGGCAACTTCAGGATTCGGCACTTCTATACCCACGGCAGATTTTCCCGGAATAGGTGCTTCAATGCGTATTCCCTGTGCTGCAAGGCTAAGGGCTATATCATCGGTCAGATTTACTATGCGGCTAACTTTGACACCGGGACTTGGCTGTACTTCAAACCGGGTAAACGCCGGTCCGACGGCTATATTCACAATCTGCGCGCTGATGCCGAAACTCGTGAGCGTGGCTTCAAGCTTTTTCGCATTTTCCATTGCCATTTGCTTTAATTTCCTGGTGTTAAGTCCTCCGTCCTCTGGTGCATCCAGGCATGAAAACGGCGGGAACTGATACTTGTAATCATGCACGGCTGTCTTTCCCGTTTCTTCTGAAATAATATTTTCCAGCTTAATTTCTGTTTCTGCAGGTTTTTTTTCTTTCACCTGGACGGGTATTTTTATTTCATTGATTTCAGCGGGTTTCACCGTTTTGGTCCTAACAGGTGGTTCCTCCTGAATCGTTTCAGGCTTTTCGTCATTTTCTTCCTTCTTCTTTTCGTTTTCTGTCCTGATTAAAGGAAAATCTATTATCTTGCCGAAACCCAGTTCTGTTTTTCCCGGCCTGATATCAGCAGGTTCATCCAGTTCCTTTATGTATATCGGTTCTTCAAAATCTTCTTCCTCATCAAGGAATTCAACAATCTCACTTCTTTTTTCCCTGATATCTCTTACTTTAACTGCCGTGTCCACAGCAACTTTCTTTATGGAAATCTCAGTAATCATCATGGCCACAATTAAGCTGAAGGCTCCAAGAAGGATAATTGTACCCGTCTTCTGAAAAACAAGGCAAAGCGGTATGCTGACAATTCCGCCCAATACACCGCCGTTCAGCGTATACGGTATACTTGACACGCTTTTGCCCATTCTGTAAAAATGCTTCAGGTACTGGAAAAAATTCATGTTTACATAATCGGATTTATTGAACGAGCCTGCATTGAAAATGCCGCTGATCATCACAAGCAACAGGAAAAACAGGTGCATTTTCTTCCTGATTTGAGGCCGCTGAGGATAAAAAATAAGCGAAAAGCCATAAACAAGAACAAGTGGAGGCATAAGGTAAGCCACAAATCCGAGCATTCCTGTAAATACGTTTAAAATTATTTCGCCGAACAGCCCGGTCAGGTTTTTATAATAAATACTCAGCGCAATCAAAATACCGAAGGATATTACAAGAACACCTGCGATTTCCCTTCGTCTTCTGATTTTCTTGATATTTCTGCTGCCTGTTCTGCTGGCGCTTTTGTTTTTAGTATTAGCATTCTTTCTTGAAACGGCTGATTTTTTTGACTTCCTTACAGGTTTTTTCCTTTGTGTTTTTCCCGGCAAACCGTTCCCTCCAAACCTTAATATTTATGCCGTATATAATATACCATATTAAACCGGGAAACTGCAAATCCGTACCTTTCTGCCGTCTTTAAAGCCATTTCTATATCTGCAGCCTGTTGTACCTGGAAATAAACTCCATGCATGCCCTGCTGTTATGATACGGGCATTTCCACGGTTCTACCTTAGGAAGGTTTTCTACTGTTCTGCCGTTCCTTTCTACGGTATGGAACCATTCCCCGTAACGGTGATCAATAACGTTCATAAAAATAAATTCCCATGTCTTGGCAAGAGGATTTAAATACTTGTCATTTCCGGTTATTTCCACCGCATTCATCATTCCGACGATCATTTCAGCCTGCGGCCACCATTCCTTCCTGAAATCCTTCCCTGAAGGGTCGCTTTGGCTATAGATTCCCCCAAATACTTTATCATAACCTTCTTCTAATACCCTGTCAGCCATATTTATTGCAATATTTTTAACTTTTTTCGCCAGTTTCCCGTCACCAACCATTTCTGCCGTTTCACAAAGCTGCCAGGTGCATTCTATATCATGCCCGTAGGAAACGGTATCGGTCATTGATTCCCATTTCTCATTAAAATACAGTTTAAGATGAAATGTTTCCGGATCAATAATTTTATCGATGAATATATTTATCAAATCACACAGTTTGCTTTTCAGCTCGGCGTTCTTCCAAACCCTGTACAGATTTGTATAAGCTTCAAGAAGATGAAGATGGGTGTTCATTGTTTTCGGTGCGTTCAGTGCACCGGGATTTAGCCTCATATCCGCTATCGGTTTCCAGTCATCGGAAAAAGCATCAATGTAACCGCCGTATTCCGGTTCATGACTGTATTTTTCAATGAGATTGTACAAAATTATGGCCATGTTCAGACTGTCCGGATCATTGAAGACTCTGTGATACTCACTTAAGGCATATATACCGAAGGCAATGTTGCAGATGTGTTTTCTTCTGCTGACGGGATTTCCCGAGAAATCCACCATCCAGTACAGGCCTGAACAGTTGTAATCCCAGAATGCTCTTTTAAGAAACTGAAGTGCGTGTTCTGACATGTCCTTATATTCTTTTTTCCCAAGCATTTCATATGCTCTTGAAAATGTCCACAGAATACTTGAATTTAGAATACATCCCTTCGGTGCTGTCCTGTCAGTTTTCAGATCGTTTGTAACGCTTCCGAAAAATCCTCCGTAGTCTTTGTCAGCCAACGAAATCCAGAACGGCAGAATATTGTTTTCCAGTTCGTTGGATATCTGGTTTCTCAGTTTGCTCAAAGTTTCTTTCAAATTAATCACTCCCGGAAACTTAAATAACGGGCGTAAACAGTCAGAGTAATAACCCCCTCTTTGAAGTGAAATGCCTGGTCATGAAATACAATGTATGACTGCCTTTAACGAGCTTTTTCCCTGTATAATTTTATTCTATTATACAACGGCAATGAAAACAATACCAATAAAAGCAAAAATACATCCGTTGAGTTTAATGCCAACAGATGTATTAAAGATATAAATGACTATTTATCCGGATAAGAAAAGGGGTTATGCGTTTCCGCTGACTATCTGGCGATAAACCTGGGTGGATGATATATCTGAATGCCCAAGTATCATCTGTACATCCTTTATGTTTTTTCCCATCTGTATTAAATGTGCTGCAAAGGAATGCCTCAGGGTATGCGGAGTAATATCCTTGTTTATATTGGCCTTGGATGTATAATATTTAACTATTTTCCAGAAACCTTGTCTTGTAAGCCTTTTGCCGTTTGTATTGACAAACAGCGCCTGTTCGTTTTTGTCCTTTAGCATAAACGGCCTTACATTTTCAATATATTCTTTCATTATACCGATACATTTTCTTAAAATGGGTATAGTTCGTTCCCTGTTGCTGTTTCGGCATCTTAAAGTACACTGCTCCAAATCCAGATCGGACACATCCAGGGAAATAAGCTCAGATACCCTTATACCCGTCGAATATAACAACTCAAGCATCGCCCTGTCGCGTATACCTTTCAGTCCCATTTTCTTTGGCTGGTTCAGAAGAATTTCAACCTCTTCCACCGAAAGGATTTGTGGTATTTTTTTCTCAACTTTCGGTGATTCCACACCGATTGTCGGGTTACCTTTCATGAAATCGTGAGATATAAGGAACCGGTAAAATGCACGTATTGATGCAAGACTCCGGGATATAGTGGTTATTGCCCTGCCCTGGCTGTTCTGATATTTCATATAATTTGCTATCATTGCCCTGTTGCTTTGCTGGATATTCTTTACGTTCATTTCCTGTAAAAAAATAATGTATTGTTCAATATCCCTTTGGTAAGACATCAGTGTGTTCTGCGAAAGCTTCTTCTCATCCCTCAGATAATCAATAAAAGCTTTAACAAGATTCTCCATCGATTTATCACCCCTGAATCTAACTATTACTTCCCTTTACAGCACTGCTCAACCCGGAATTTACAAATAGATGTCTGTGTTTTTCTGCCGTACTTACCGGTTAACGGGTACAAGGAGTACAATCAAGTCAGCATGTCAAAGCTTTCCTGCAAGCACACATGATGTGTTATAAGAGTATCTGTAATTTAGAGTATCTATAATATAATAATTTACTACTTATTTCATTTTTATGCAAACTTAACTTATTTTATACTCACCTTTTTTTATCCTGTCAGCAAGAAAAATGCCTATTATTGTTTTGGCATCGGTTATTTCGCCTTTCTCAACCTTTGTTATGAGCTCGGATAAATCGTACTTTCTGCAGGAAATAAACTCATCCTCATCCGGATTTGCTTTTTTCTCAACAAGGTCTGTTGCCACAAACATATGAAGCACTTCATCCGAGAAACCTGGTGTTGAATGAATTGTCAGCACCTTGACAAGCTTTCCTGCAGCAAAGCCTGTTTCCTCCTCTAACTCCCTTTTGGCACACACTTCAGGAAGTTCTCCTGCATCGAGCTTACCGGCAGGCAGCTCAAGCGATACCATTTCACAAGGTTTCCTGTACTGTTCAACCATCAGTATTTTCCAGTCATCAGTTATGGGCAATACAACAGCTGCACCGGGATGCCTTACCACGTCCCTCGTGCTTTCCTTCCCGTTCGGCAAAAGAACGGTTACCCTGTCCACATTTATTATGTTTCCCGTATACTTTCTTTCTTCTTTTATTGTTTTCTCGTAGTAATTCATTTTGCATCTCCTTTTTCTGCCTTTGATATTTCACCGGTTGCAAGCTTGTCACAACGGTTGTTGTATTCATTGTCGGCATGACCCTTTACTTTTATCCACTGAATTTTGTGTTTCCGTATCAATCCGTCAAGTTCCTGCCACAAGTCTGCATTCTTAAGTTCCTCTTTTTTCGATCCCCGTGTCCACCCGTTTCTCTTCCATTCTTCAAACCATCCGTTCTGAAATGCATTTATCACATATGCACTGTCACTGTACAGCCTTACGATACAGGGTTCCTTCAGCGCTTTCAGCCCTTCAATTACTGCCTTCAGTTCCATCCGGTTGTTGGTGGTCTGTTCTTCAAATCCCGACAATTCTTTTTCTTTTCCTTTATATATAAGGATAGCACCCCATCCTCCCCTGCCGGGGTTTCCAGAACAGGCCCCGTCGGTATATATCTCCACTTCCTTCATTTGACATTACCCCGACCTATTTCTTCAGCTCTCCTGGTGCATTCCTTCATAGCAGCCATTATTGCATTCCTGAAACCTTTTTCTTCAAGCTTGAAAACAGCTTCAATCGTGGTGCCCGCCGGGGAGCATACCATGTCTTTCAGTTCAGCGGGGTGCTTTTGCGTTTCAAGAACCATTTTGGCCGAACCCAAAACCGCCTGTGCTGCAAGCCTGTAGCTTATATTTCTCGGAATACCCGACTGAACGGCTGCATCGGCCATCGCTTCAATCATCATGAAAACATAAGCTGGGCTGCTGGAAGTAAGTGCAGTCACCTGGCTCATCAGAGATTCATCCAGCTCCTCCACAGCGCCTATGCTGCTGAAAATATCCCTGACCAGGTCCTTTTCTTCAGGAGTAACATTTTTCCCGAAAGATACCACGGTAACCCCTTCACGGACAAGCGCCGGCGTATTAGGCATTGTTCTTACAATTTTTTTATCTTCACCGAGAATTTTTGAATAATATGCTATGGGCAGACCTACTGCCACCGATACAAACAATGCCGACGGTGACAGTGCTTCACTGCATTCTTTAAGAACATTTTCCATATTCTGAGGTTTTACCGCGGCAATAATAACATCGCTTTTTCCTGCAATCTCCCGTACCGTGCCCATCACGGAAACCGGATAATCCCTGCTTAACTGTTCCGTCAGACGGGGGTTTATATCATGGATGTAAATTTCATACTGCCGTTTGCTGCCGCACAGTCCTTTAATTATTGCTCCTCCCATATTGCCGGTACCGATTATCCCTACTTTTATTCCCATGTTCCTTCCTCCCTGGTCCTATGCTAATAAAACAGGCTAACCTGATCCCCCTGTTCCGGGTCAATGTTCAGGTGCTGGTATGCAAGCCTGGTTGCTTTTCTTCCCCTCGGCGTTTTTTGAATAAATCCTATCTGCATCAGGTATGGTTCATAAACGTCCTCGATCGTATCGGCTTCTTCTCCTGTTGCTGCAGCAAGGGTATCAAGGCCTACAGGCCCGCCTCCGAACTTCTCGATAATACATAGCAGCAGATTCCTGTCGGTACGGTCAAGACCCATTTCATCCACCTCAAGTGCATCAAGGCCATACCTGGTTATTTCAAGATCAATTTTCCCGTTCGAATGAACCTGGGCAAAATCCCTTATTCTCCTCAGAAGCCTGTTTGCAACCCTGGGCGTGCCCCTGGATCTCGAGGCAATTTCCATTGCTGCGTCATCATCAATATCTATATTCAGAATACCTGCGGAACGAGTTACTATTTTTTTCAGTTCCTCGTGGCTATACAGCTCCAGGCGGCATATAATTCCAAACCTGTCCCTTAACGGTGACGTAAGGAGTCCTGCCCGCGTAGTTGCACCGATAAGAGTAAACTTTGAAAGCTCAAGGCGTATCGAACGGGCACTGGGGCCTTTGCCTATTATGATATCAAGTGCATAATCTTCCATCGCCGGGTAAAGAATTTCTTCCACCGCACGGTTCAGCCGGTGAATTTCATCAATGAAGAGCACATCAAACGGGCTTAAATTTGTCAGTATTGCAGCCAGATCACCTGGCTTTTCTATCGCGGGTCCCGACGTGATTTTGAAGTGTACGCCCAATTCCCTTGCAATAATCGCAGCCAGGGTAGTTTTTCCAAGCCCCGGAGGGCCGTACAAAAGCACGTGATCCAGCGCCTCATTTCTTTGCTTCGCGGCTTCAATGAAAACCATAAGGTTTTCCTTTACCTTGTCCTGCCCAATATATTCATCAAATGTTCTCGGCCTGAGACTGAATTCTTCAGTATCATCCCTTCGGAATTCGCATCCAACCAGTCTGTCATCCAAAATAAACGCCTCCAAGTCTATCGTTTAGCCAGCCAGGCTTTTCAGTGCATCACGTATGATTGTTTCAAGATCTTTTTCGGCACTGTAAACCGAAGCAACCGCAGCATTGGCCTGCTGGCTTGAATATCCCAGCATCATAAGCGCACTCACGGCATCATGGATCTTATTTTCAGGCTTTTCAGACACATCGGCAAAAGTAAGGCTTTTGATTTCTTTCCCCTGTTCTTTTTTGAATTTATCCTTAAGTTCAAGAATAATCCGCTGAGCCGTTTTTTTGCCTATTCCGGGAACTTTGACAAAAGCGTCGACATCATCCGTCAGCACTGCAAGTCCAAAATGTGAAGGAGAAATATAAGAAACAAGGGACATGGCTGCCTTCGGTCCTACACCTGAAACCTTAATCAGCTGTTCAAACATCTTCAGTTCATCGTCATTAAGAAAGCCATACAAAGACCATCCGTCTTCACGGATATGAGTATACGTATATATTTTCACTTCTGAACCTGTTTCAGGAAGCTTTTCAAAGGCTGTCAGCGGTACAACTATACTGAAACCCAGTCCACCGGTTTCCACAATAACCGAATCGTTGGTCTTTGCCTGTAGTATACCTTTAATAAATGCCAGCATAAAAATCTCCTTTCTGTGCCATTGTCTTTCAGCCCTTGCGCAGGACAGAATTCATAATCCTGTTCATGCTGCCGTAACTGTGGGCATGACATATGGCTACAGCAAGGGCATCTGCAGCATCATCGGGTTTCGGAATCTCCGGAAGTCCAAGCAGCACTTTTATCATTTGCTGAACCTGCGATTTTTCTGCTCTTCCATAGCCTGTAACACCTTGTTTTACCTGGATGGGTGTATATTCATATACCGGTATGCCTGCGCGGGCGGCACACAGAAGTGCCACTCCCCTGCCCTGGCCGACCTGCAGAGCCGTTTTTGCATTATTATTGAAAAAAAGCTCCTCTACAGACATTGATTCCGGGCTGTATTCGTTTATTATGCCGGTAAGCCTTTTTTCAAGCAGAAGGAGTCTCTCTGGATGAGGAAGATCAGCCTCAGTGACAATGACACCATAATCCATTACCCTAAACCTGTTTCCGTTGTAACTGAGTACGCCGTACCCCGTTATCGCAAACCCGGGATCAATACCCAAAATAACCAATCCGCTTTCTCCTTTGCATATTATTTATAGAACAATACGGGTTTCCAACTATAATTATCGGATATATAAGCTGTTAAAAAAAGTATTGCATATTTATGCATAAATATGTATAATTATAAACAACAGTTGTTGAATACTCTGTATTATTCTAACATAGAATGGAGCGATTTTGTATGGGTAAGAAGGAAAAAGTTGTACTTGCCTATTCAGGCGGACTTGATACTTCCATAATCATACCCTGGCTTATAGAAAATTACGATTACGAAGTGATCGCAATGGCAGCAGACGTAGGTCAGGGTGAAGAGCTTGAACCGTTAAGGGAAAAAGCAATTAAAACCGGTGCATCCAAAATATATATCGAGGATCTGAAAGAAGAATTCGTCACTGAGTATATTTTCCCCACTCTTAAGGCAGGAGCTGTATATGAAGGCAAATACCTGCTTGGCACATCTTTTGCAAGACCGGTGATTGCAAAAAGACTTGTTGAAATTGCAAGGAAAGAGGGCGCAGTTGCCGTTGCTCATGGTGCAACTGGAAAGGGAAATGACCAGGTTCGTTTTGAACTGACAGTGAAGGCTCTCGCCCCTGATCTTAAAATAATCGCACCATGGAGAATCTGGGACATTCGTTCAAGGGAAGATGCAATTGATTATGCGCAGAAAAGAAACATTCCCATTCCGGTTACAAAAGATTCAAACTACAGCCGGGACAGGAACCTGTGGCACCTGAGTCATGAGGGTTCGGAACTGGAGAATCCTGCTAATGAACCTTTGTATGATCGTCTCCTGAAACTTTCGGTTACACCCGAAAAAGCCCCTGACAAGCCTACCTATATTGAAATCGGTTTTGAACAGGGTGTTCCCGTTTCTGTGAACGGCGAAAGACTTAACCCTGTTGATCTCATAATGAAACTGAACAAAATCGGCGGTGAAAACGGAATCGGAATCACAGACATCGTTGAGAACAGGCTGGTCGGTATGAAATCCCGCGGTGTATACGAAACACCGGGTGGTACGATTTTATATGCAGCCCACCGTGAACTTGAACTTCTGTGCCTTGACAGGGATACGCTGCATTACAAGGATCTTGTCGCCCAGCGTTTCGCGGAACTGGTTTACTACGGCCAGTGGTTTACCCCCTTGCGTGAAGCCATTTCAGCCTTTGTTGACGTAACGCAGAAAACCGTTACCGGTACGGTAAGGCTTAAGCTGTACAAGGGCAACATTATACCTGCAGGATGCACTTCGCCATATTCACTGTTCGACGAGGAGCTTTGCACTTTCGGAAGAGATGAAGTATATAATCAGAAGGACGCGGAAGGCTTTATAAACCTGTTCGGACTCCCTGTTAAAGTGCGGGCAATGATGGAAAGAAGGAACATGGAGGAATCCAAATGAAACTATGGGCCGGCCGCTTTTCAAAAAATACCGATAAACTGACCGATGATTTCAACTCATCGATAAGATTCGACTGTCGTCTTTACAGGCATGATATACTGGGAAGCATTGCCCATGCAAAAATGCTGGGCAGATGCGGAATTATTACCCCCGAGGAAGCAGACCTGATCTGCCGGACGCTGGAAGAAATACTGGCTGATATTGAAAACGGAAAAATTGAATTTGACATCGAGGCAGAAGATATTCATATGAACATTGAAAAAATTCTGATATCCAGGATAGGCGATACCGGCAAGAAGCTCCACACAGGCAGAAGCCGCAATGACCAGGTTGCCCTCGATATCCGCATGTACCTGAAAGACGAAATCTGTAATATTCAGAAAATGCTTGCGGAATTAATTGCCGTCCTGGTTAAAAAAGCCGAGGGAAACATCGATACCATCATGCCCGGCTATACCCATCTGCAGCGCGCTCAGCCCGTTACCCTTGCCCACCACCTAATGGCCTATGTGCAGATGTTCCACAGGGATTACTGCCGCCTCGCAGACTGCTGTAAAAGGATGGATGTAATGCCGTTGGGTTCAGGAGCCCTTGCCGGTACTACTTATAACCTGGACAGGCATTTCGTTGCATCCGAACTCGGCTTTTCCTCAATTACCGACAACAGCATCGATGCGGTTTCAGATCGGGACTTCGTTCTGGAACTGAACGCCTGCCTTTCAATAATTATGATGCATTTAAGCCGGTTCTGTGAAGAAATCATATTGTGGTGCTCCCATGAGTTCTCATTTATAGAACTGGATGATGCATACTGTACGGGAAGCAGCATAATGCCCCAGAAAAAGAATCCCGACGTAGCCGAACTCATCCGCGGAAAAACAGGCAGGGTTTACGGAAACATGATATCCCTTTTCACTGTTATGAAGGGTCTTCCTCTCGCCTACAACAAGGATATGCAGGAGGACAAGGAATCAATTTTCGATTCGGTAGACACGGTTAAGTCCTGTCTTCCAATTTTCACGCGTATGATTGATACAATGGCCGTTCGGAAGGATAAAATGCTGGAAGCTGCAAAAAGCGGTTTTACAAATGCCACTGATCTGGCTGATTACCTGGTTAAAAAAGGCGTTCCGTTCAGGGATTCCCATTTCATTGCCGGCAGGCTTGTAGCCTACTGCATAGATAAGGGAAAGAACCTTGAAGATTTGAACATGAATGAGTTCAGGGATTTCTCGGACAAATTCGATGAGGACGTTTACAAGGCTATTTTGCCGGAAACCTGTGTGAATGAACGAAAGCTCCCGGGCGGTCCGGCATTTGAGGCAGTCAGGGCTTCAATACAGAGAATCAGGGAAATTTATAATATAAAATAAAAACCACCATATAGGTGGTTTTTTGCTGATCGTTTGTTTAGCCTCGTATGGAATGTATAGGAACAGATAAAATAATAACTCCGGTTTCAGCTTCCGGAGTTTTTTAATAGGGTTTTGCCTTCTTTTCCAGTGCCTTCCCCATACTGTACCACGAGTCCCGAAGCTTCTTTCTCATATTCTCATCCAGTGTACTTTCAATTACATCATTGAATTGTCTGCGCATTCTATGGTACTCACGAATGTCAAATTCCTCTTTCTCGAGCAGCGCTTCCATATCCTCAAGCCATGCCTGAAGGTAATCCATACCCATAAATTCCGTGCTGGCTTTTCTCTTTAAATGTGCAACAACAAGTTTTACCGCCTTTCTTTTAACATCAGCATCAGTTAACTGTTGTTTTTCCTTTTTCTCTGTCTTGGTACTCATCACCGATACTCCTTTCTTTTTTCTTTTCATATAAATAAAAATAAACTCAAATTAATTACATGGCATTCTTTTTTATATTGCTTACAAGGCTAAACCATTTCCCCTAATCCGGTTATACAGTAAAACTACCGGGTATGGCCTTTTGTAATCTGGTGTCCTGATATTAAATTATTGCAGGTTAACTGCTTCAGATTTACCAGGAGAAACAAATAAACGTAAAAAGATAACAGAATGGTTATCAAATATATAAAATATATCTGACAACCATATTATACCTTACTGTTTCCAAAAAATCAAACTATTCTTTACTAATCCTGTAAATTCAGGAATCACAAGATTATTTTCTATAGGTAATCAGTGTTTTTCCGTTCAGTTTTTCCTTGTTTACTTTGTCTTCCATACCTTCCGGAACTACAACGGTATTTGGATCACCGTCACTTATATACATTCTGTCATTTGTCATCTTCGGCAGCCAGAATGTAAGATCATAAGGCTCCTGGACCTTACCCTGCGCCCGTATGCGCGCCACATATGTCGGATCATAGTCCACGTGAACTGACGGTTTGGCAGGCTGTGAACCAACTGCCATAATTGTCTCATTATAATATTTCACACCTTCAAACTCGCCCGATACCAGTGCCTTACGCAGGTTTTCAGACGGCCTGCTGCCATACGGCAATGCAAGTGAATAGAAACCGGTGCCTTCAATTATTTCCCTGATCCTTTTTTCGTTTTTCCCCAGCGCTTCATTTATCTGCTGTATATTCTGCGCTGTGGTGAAATCAAAATGATCCCATGTATGGCTTCCTATTTCAAATCCATAGCTCAAAAGAACTTCAAGTCTTTCCTTCAGCGTTCCGGCTCCCTCGAAAATTTTGTCACCGCTGGACAAATAAAGATAAAATATGCCTTTCAGGCCAAAATCGGGATGTTTTTCGTTAAATTTTATCATTATGCCGACAGCTGATTTCGGGTTTACCACGAGCTTCCCGTTTTCCTCTATCAGGCTGAACTGGCCAGGCGTGCCGTCGTCAAAGGTAAAAACCATAGGTTTCGTTCCTGCAGGCACGCTTATATTGTTGTCTATAAAATCACGCATGCTTATGAGCCTGTAACCTTCATTGTACAACGTTTCCAGTAGCTTTTCAAATTCGCTGAACGATGTTGTATAAGCATTATCTTTTGTAGTGCTCAAATCTTCAATAAAGTTATGAAACATTACAATCGGGATTTCTCCGGCTTCATTCGGCTGAATAACGGAGTAATCAACAGGTTCACGGTTTTCAGCCGGTTTTTCCGTCGGTGAAGGTGCTTCGGGCACCTCGGTGGGTTCCGGCTGCTGTGTTATTTCATCACCCGGCAATACCGAAGGTGAAGGTTCAGGCGTAATACTTCCGTTTCTTGCTTCATTTTTACCGCAGGCAGCCTGAAACGTCATTATCAGAATAAGCAATACAAGGGACAAAATCCTGAGTTTTTTCATCTTTCGTACACTCCCTACAGGTTAATATTCAATGCCGTATCTTGCCTTAATACCTTTGTCATAGGGATGTTTCACTGAATTCATCACCGTTATGTAGTCCGCGGCTTCATAAAAAGCCTCAGGTGCATCTCTTCCCGTACAGACGATTTCAACACCTTCCGGCCTTTCAGCAATATCGTTAAGAACGGTCTGAGGATCCAAAAGACCGTTCTGAATACAGTCAAGTATTTCATCGAGTATTACAACATCAAAATTCCCGGAAGATATCTGTACTTTTATTTTCTCCCATCCGTTCCGGATATCTTCTCTGGTTTCCGAAAGTTCTTTTTCGTTCATATTCCACAGGAATTTGCTATGACGCTGAAAAGGCCTGAAAAACAATGCTTTTCCAGGAAAACTTTCAAGAATGTTTTTTTCGCCGGTACAGGAATTCTTAAGAAACTGGGCGAACAAAACCTTCAAATCCCAACCAAGAGCCCGTATAGCCAAACCAGTTGCTGCAGTGGTTTTGCCCTTTCCATTTCCAATGTACAGATGAATCATACCTTTTCTGTCCATACACAGTATCCCCGTGACAGTAACCGTATTTGCGGCCATAAAAACAGATAAACGGCATGAATATATTATAAACCATATTCATGCCGGTATCAAGAAGACCGGATAAGTATCCCTTTAAGGAACATCCGGTCATCTGCGGTATTTTTTCAATATATCGTTCTTTTTCCCGAAGGACGCTGATTTGCTTATAGGTTTCGCTTTTCTGTTTATTCCTGCTATACCTCCCGCGGCACCCGCAAGAATACCGGATATAATCATTATTACAGAACGATGGTTCAGCATAAAGTCATTGAAAACTATACTGCTTACAAGATAAAGAATAAGCATGTAAATCAATCCTGTAAGCGCACCCTTGACAGTACCGTTTTTTTCATTGTGCATTCCTGCCTTAAATCCTGCTGCAAATAAGGCGGAAATCGTGGCAATCAGTACAGCAGCCGTTTTATATTTTTCGGGAAAATCTGTAAACGTCAGAACGGCGGCTAATATGAACAACCCGGGTATTGTTATTGCAAATGCCGTAAGCAATGCATGGAGCAACCCAAATCCCTGCTTTGACACTACGCTTCTGAAACCTGTTTTTTCAGGCATAATCGCCCCTCCAAAACCATCTCTGCTTCCAATTTATGCACCGGCAAATATTTTTAGAACAAGTCATACCTTTTACTGTTTTCCAGTTTTTTGCAAAGCCAAAATGTAACATCATTACGTCAACCTGAATAAACTGTTATTGTAATAAAAAAGGAGGGGGTTAAGGATATGGGAGGCAGACGGGGATTCTTCGGAGAAAACAGTGAAGTGCTGTTCTTTATTATTCTGTTCCTGCTCCTGTTCTGGGACAATGGATGCTGCGATTATGACTAAACATGAGATTTCACTGTTTTCCCATTAATCCTGGATAAATGCGGATTGCCTGTTTGCAGCCGGCTTTCTGCTAAACCCACTTCCGGAGGCTGCAGAAAACCTGAGTCAGAAAAAAGGAGGGAAACATATGTCTGACGGAATTTTCGGAGGCTGGAACAGCAGCGAAGTATTATTCTTCATCCTCATCTTCCTTTGCCTGTTCTACAATAAAGGCTACTATGGCAGCTGTGACAAATGCTAACAGCATGGTGCCGCCGTATGATACCGCCCATATATCAAAAAAGAAGCGGTTCACTTTTACCGCTTCTTTTTTATTTCCGTTATTCTGTCCGGCTAACCTGCTTTAAGAATTTCAGAAGGTATATTACCGCTGCTGATAATGAAACCGCAATTCCGGCCCAAAGAGTATATACCGAAAATGCAATATTCAGAAACGAAAGTACAATTCCTGAAAAAAGGATAGCAGCGGCCGCCTTGCCTACCCAGTTTGAATAAACAACAACGTCCTTTTTCAGGAAAAACAGTGAACCAATAATCATCGCCAGTTCTTTTGCGCAAAGAATATAAAAGAAATAAACAGGAAGCCTTCCACCGGTTGAAAGAAGCAGCAGTGCAGTCAGCTGCAGAAGCTTATCCGCGAGTGGATCGGCCAGTTTGCCAAAATCAGATATAACCTGGAACTTCCGGGCAATATAGCCGTCAAGTATATCCGTCAGTTCTGCAAGTACGAAAACCGCAAGCGCGGCTGTCCATTTTTCCTTAATCATTAAATATGCCATTAGGGGTATCATCAGAAGTCTTATTACAGTCAGTATATTAGGTATATACTTCCATTTGCTCCGGTTTATTTTAAACACTTCCTTCCTCATCATAAATGGCATATAAAAAATTATAAAGGTCAGGTTTATACTTTTTCATGTTAACCGGTTTCATATCACTGTTAACCCATACGTGTTCGGTTTCGCCTGTAACAATGGGTTTTAAGGAACCTTTTCTGAAAACTTCATAATAGAAGGTAATTCTGGTTGGCGTTAAATTTATAATCTGTGTTTTTATAATGATTTCGTCCTCGTAATAAGAGGGATGAAAAAAATTACACCTGAGGCTCCTGAGGGGAAGCCTTACCCCTTCTTTTTCCATCTGGCTGTATGACAGACCTGCTTTTTTTATAAAATCAGTTCTTCCACATTCAAACCATACGGGATAGACCGAATGATGCACTATTCCCATCTGATCGGTTTCCTGGTAACGTACTATAAGCTTTGTCTTTGAAATCATACGCCTTCCTCTTTTGCCTGAATATATCCTACAGTGCAAGTATTTTATTGAGTTCTATCATGTCTTCATCTATTGTTTTTTTCATCTGCAGGGCTTCGTTAATGTCAAAGTGCGTCAGGACTCCGTTCTGTACTGCAACAACACGGTTTATATAACCTTCTTTCAGCAGCTTTACAGCGTATGCACCCATACGGCTGGCCATAACACGATCATACACGGTAGGGCTTCCTCCGCGCTGAATATGTCCAAGAATTGTTGCCCTGGTCTTAATATCTGTCTTTTCTTCTATGTACTTGGCGATCTCAACTGCACCGCCCACACCTTCTGCAATTATTACCAGGTAATGCTTTTTGCCGCGGTTTCTTCCTTCAATGATAGGTTTAATTATATCCCTGTCTATATCAAACTCCTTTTCAGGCAGTATTACTGCCTCTGCTCCGCCCGATATGGCCACGTTCAGGGCAATATATCCCGCACGCCTTCCCATAACTTCAAGCACGCTGCATCGCTCATGGGAATAAGCTGTATCGCGTATTTTGTCAATTGCATCCTGAACAGTATTCAGTGCGGTGTCAAAACCTATCGTATACTCGGTCGAAGCGATATCATTGTCTATGGTACCTGGTATGCAAATTGTAGGAAAACCCTGGTTGCTCAAATCCCGGGCACCACGGTAAGAACCATCGCCGCCGATTACTATAAGTGCATCAATCCCGAAAACCCTGGCTATGGAAATAGCTTTCTTAACGCCTGCTTCGGTATTGAATTCTGCAGACCTGGCCGTCTGCAAAATTGTTCCGCCGCGGTGGATTATATCACCGACCGAACGCAGGGACATTTCCTCCATGTCTCCATTTAAAAGACCTTCATATCCTTTTCGAACTCCATAAACCTTAAAACCGTAATAAATGCCCGTTCTGACTACCGCACGAACCGCTGCATTCATGCCCGGAGCATCGCCACCGCTGGTCAGAACTCCGATAGTTTTAATATTGCTCATTCTCTCACCTGTCCTTCGGGTCGTTAGGTGTAATTAAACCCGTGTATTAAACACGGGCCTGCAAAGATTAGTATAAATAATATATACCAACGCTTGCTAAAACCCTTTTTCTATAATAATACTGTGCGCTTCTTCAACTTCGCCTTCAGGAACTGAAATTTCAAAGCAATTATCATTTTTTTCCTTTTGGCCGACCGGATTCACCTTTACAAGAATACCTTCGGTTTCCAGTATTGATTTAAGTTTTTCCGCAATTTCCTTACTCTGAGCCATATATACGACCGTCCACATTATTGTTCCCCCCTGGCAATTCAGGTTCATAGGTTCCTGCGGCCACCTGTAAGCTTTATTTCCCGACACTTACCCAGGTTTCTGAGTCACCTGATCTTAAATATATATTATTTTCCTGTAAAACGCAAGTCGAAAACCTTTCAGGTTATTCTAAAGGACTCTTTTTTCGTGCTTGACGTTTTCGTCGCCCAGCATGTTTTTAAGTTCATCCAGCAAAGTATTGCATATCCATACATGGTATTTTCTGCCGACCTTGCCCTTGTAATATAAATAAACGGGATTTGTCCCTTCAAAATATTTTAAAAGCGAACATACCGCATTAATTATTTCCCGGGCGGTGTTATCAGGTATGCGGACTTTTATATATTCAGTGTAATCCTGGTATTTTTCCTGCGCAAACCCGTTAGTATCTTCTTCTGCCGTTTCAGCAAACACCATGCCGTTGCCGTTGTTTGCGGTTTCTGTCACTCTTCCATGACGGTCACTGTCTCCCTGCTCTGTGGAACCAGCTACTCTTGTCTGGTTTTTGTCAGTTGCGTTTATAAAACTCTGGCCTTTTACCAGCGGTTTTATTGTATCAACTAAAATTTTGGGCTGTTCATCTTCACGGACGCTGAGCCTTCCTTCTATCCACACGGGAAGCTCAGGTTTTATAAGTTCCCCGTACTTTTCCAGTATACTCGGGAATACAATAACTTCCATCTGACCTGTGAGATCTTCCACCGTCACAAATGCCATCAGCTGGTTGCTCTTCGTTGTAATTGTTTTTATATCGGAAATAAGACCTGCTATACGGGCAAAAGCACCATCCGAAAACTTGCCTTGCCCATTTTCCGAACCGTGTTCTTCGGTAGCTAAATCCGAAGAATACAGCGTAACACCGTTTCTGATATCTTCTTCAAACTCGCTCAAAGGATGCCCCGATACATACAGGCCCAGCATATCCTTTTCCATTGCAAGCAAAAGCCTGAAATCATATTCCTCCATATCGGGATACGGAATTTCATGAACCTTTTGAATTCCTGCTCCCGATGCCATGTCAAACAGTGACATCTGGCCTTCTATTCTTTCTTTCCTTTCATTGGCAATATTCTCCACGATCATTTCATATGAGTTCATAAGCCTGGAGCGGTAAACTCCTAGGGAATCAAAAGCACCGCTTTTTATAAGGCTTTCAATGCATCTTTTGTTCAAATCCTTGCTGTCTACCCTTTCGCATAAATCAACAAAGCTCTTGTACGGACCGTTCCTGTTTCTCTCCGCTATTATCTGCTTAACAACATTGCTTCCCACATTTTTGATCGCAGTAAGTCCAAAACGGATTTTTCCGTTGTTGACGGTAAACCGTTCACCGCTTTCATTTATGTCCGGAGGCAGAACCTGGATGCCCATTCTTCTGCATTCAAGAACATACTGGGATATCTTGTTCGGCGAACCCAAAAAACTGTTAAGCAGTGCAGCCATGAATTCAACAGGATAATAATGTTTAAGATAGGCAGTCTGGTACGCTATAATGGCATAACCCGCGGCATGAGACTTGTTGAATGCATAGCTTGCAAAATCCATCATTTCATCAAATATCTCATTTGCCGTTTTTTCATCCACACCGTTCCTTATCGCTCCGGGTATAAGTACATTGCCTTCAGCATCGGTTTCGCCGTAAATAAACCTTTGACGCTCTTCCTCCATTATTTCCTTCTTCTTTTTTGCCATTGCGCGGCGAACCAGGTCCGCCCTTCCAAGGGAATAACCTGCAAGGCTTCTTACAATCTGCATTACCTGTTCCTGGTATACCATGCATCCGTAAGTTACGTTCAGAATGGGTTCAAGCAGCGGGTGGGCATATTTAATATTTTCAGGATTTCGCTTGTTCCTGATATATTTGGGTATCTGATCCATGGGACCAGGCCTGTAAAGCGAAATACCCGCTATAATGTCCTCGATGCATGAGGGTTTCAGTTCTGTCATAAACTGGGTCATACCCGAGCTTTCCAGCTGGAATATGCCTAATGTCTCACCGCGGCTGATCATCTGGTAAACCTCGGGATCATTCAGATCTATTTTATCTATGTCTATTTTGACACCGTGATTTTCCTCAGCCATTTTTACTGTATCCCTGATCACGGTAAGTGTCCTCAGACCAAGAAAATCCATTTTAAGGAGCCCCAGTTCCTCGAGGGTGGTCATCGGAAACTGGGTGCATATGTTTCCCTCTCCCATATGCAGGGGTACATATTCGGTTATCGGTTCATTTGATATAACAACTCCCGCGGCGTGCGTGGAAGCATGCCTGGGCATTCCTTCAAGTATCATCGCGGTATTTATAAGTTCATGCACCCGGGGTTCGCTTTCATAGGCATTCCTCAGTTCACTGCTTATTTCCAGTGCCTTTTCAATGCTCATTCCCAGCTGCATCGGCACCATTTTTGCAATCCTGTCCACTTCTGCATACGGTATTGCAAGGGCTCGTCCCACGTCCCTTATTGCAGCACGCGCTGCCATTGTTCCGAAGGTTATGATCTGCGCCACCCTGTCCTTTCCATACTTGTTCACGACATAATCTATCACTTCGCCGCGGCGTTCGAAGCAGAAATCTATGTCAATATCGGGCATGCTGATACGCTCCGGGTTAAGAAAACGCTCAAAAATAAGGTCATAGCGCACGGGATCAACATTGGTGATATCAAGGCAGTATGATACCATGCTGCCTGCCGCAGAACCTCTTCCCGGACCGACCATTATGGCGTTTTCCTTTGCGAACCTGATAAAGTCCCAAACAATCAGGAAATAGTCCACATAACCCATACTTTTTATTACCGACAGCTCGTATTCAAGGCGTTCCAGGAGTTTTGACCTGTCAGGGCTGTTCCCGTACTTTTTTTCAAAACCTTTCAGACACTGCTTTTTAAGAAATTCAAAGGCGTCTTCATTCCCCGGTACGTCAAATTTCGGGAGGTGGAGCTTGCCGAACTCAATTTCAACGTTGCACATTTCGGCAATTCTGACCGTATTGGCGATAGCCTCCGGACAGTAGCTGAACTGCTGCTGCATTACCTCGGGAGGTTTCAGGTACAGTTCATCTGTCTCAAACTGCATGTGATCTTCATCTTCAATGGTTGTTGCAGTCTGCACGCACATAAGTATTTCATGCGCGCGTGCGTCTTCTTTTCTCAGGTAGTGAACATCGTTTGTCGCCACAAGAGGTATCCCGGTTTCCCTGGACAGCTTTATAAGCCCCTGGTTTACCAGCTTCTGTTCTTCAACGCCGTTATGCTGCAATTCCAGGTAAAAATTGCCTCTGCCAAACAGCTCATCAAACTGCAGGGCGAGCTTTTTTGCTTTTTCATAATTGTTGTTCAGCAGTGCATTGGGAATATCACCGGCAAGACACGCACTAAGCCCAATCAGGCCTTCATGGTACCGGCTTAACAGTTCCCAGTCAACCCTTGGCTTGTAGTAAAAGCCTTCTGTAAATGCAGCCGAAACCATTTTCATAAGGTTCTTGTATCCCTTGTTGTCCTTTACAAGGAGGACCAGGTGACCGTGCTCGGAATCTATTCCCGCTTCCTTGTCAAACCTTGTACGGGCGGCCGTGTAAACTTCGCAGCCAATAATAGGCTTTATGCCTTCTTTTTTGCATGCCTTGTAAAAGTCAATAACCCCGTACATGGCACCATGATCTGTTATCGCAATGCTGTCCATGCCGAGTTCTTTCGTTTTTTTAACAAGGGGTTCAATCCGGTTCGCCCCGTCAAGAAGGCTGTATTCGGTATGCACATGCAGATGGACAAAGGATCCCATAACATTCCCCGTTTTCGGAAAGTTTATTCTATACAGATGAATACCCTGTTTTTTTCGTCAGAAACCTTATACAAAAATTTTATAGTAACGGAAAGAAATAAGCAAGCATATGGCTTCGAAGCATATTATTCTGCGTCGATTTTATCAGCGGGTGATTCGGGCGATTTTGTCGACGCAGAGCGGCATGCTTCGAAGCCATGCTGCCCAGCAATAAGTTCGGAGCGTGGAACTGAGCGACCTGGGATATGGAGACCACCACGTAAAATTCATTAAATGTGTGGAGCGTAGGTCAACGTAGGTGCTTTGCCGCTCAAGGAGATAAAACGCCCGAAGCAGGACCCGCGCCTGGATATTTGTTTAAAAGCGGTTGGTGCAGGTTATGCTAAATGTCTGAAACGGAGGTATAAATAATACCGCTTTCGGTAACTACTGCCATAACTCTCATGTCATGCTCATCAACAGGGATTTCATCTGTTACCTGGAAATCAAAAGCTATTCCCATGGTCCTGCATTTGCCCGATATCCGTGAAAGGAACCTGTCATAGTAACCGCCGCCGTATCCGATACGAAAACCGTTCCTGTCGAACAAAAGTCCCGGAACAATCACCAGGTCTATCTCATCCGCGTCGACAGGCTGCAGGTGCGGTCTGGGCTCCATGGTATTAAAAAAACCGGGATGAAGATCATTCTCAATGTTTGAGATCGGCACGGCTTCCATTTTTACACGGGGAACAACCCTTGGCACGCATACTCTTTTACCGGATTTTATCGCGTTATCTATTATATCTTTCGTGATTGCCTCATTTCCCATAGAAACATATGTAAATACCGTTTTGCTGTCTATAAACCACGGATGACTGCAAACCCTGTCCTGGATAATACCGCTCAGTATTCTTATTTTTTCAGGTCTTACAGAATCCCTGAATTCCTTTGCTTTTTTTCTGATTTCTTTTTTTGTCATCTGAAATCACCGAAAACCTTCATAAAAAAAGAACCTTCAGGTCAGAACCTGAAGCGACAGAATAGGCATTTTGTTTATCTGTTTTTATTGCTTTGTACCGCAATGCGGACAGAATAATGCATTGACCTCTATCTCAGCTCCGCATGACGGACATTTCCTGACCTTTTTGATTTCCATTATCTTCTGCCGGTATTCTTCTATTTTTCTTTCATGTTCTGCAATAACTTCGCATTTGTCTCCGAAGCCCAGGTCTTTTCCTGCCTTGTACTGTTCATATACCGCTTTCCCGATTTCCGAAAAAAGCGTTTCAACTTTTTCCTTCTCCTGGGCGATGCTTAAATTCAGTTTGGAAATCTCCACCACATCACCGGTTTTCTGGGCCAGGTTTTTTGTAGCCTTCTTTAAATCATCAATAAACGACATCATGGCTCACCTCCGAATCATCAGATATTACATCAATATATCCGCTTCCCGGCTGAACCGGGATCATGCCAAAGCCTGTCTCCTTTTATAAATTGTATGAATCTAAGTACAAGTTCATGTCTTATAGAATTATAAGCGTTATTGTATTTTCTTTCTGATTATTGAATTAGGCATAACCTTTACAGGAATTTTCGCGTAGTATTTCATTTGCGGATGCGGCGTGCTTGTAATCGGATTTCCTTCCGTATCCCTCATATCGGTGATTACAAAGCTTATATCATTTCCGTCCGGCTGCATAATCTCCAGTTCGTCGCCCGCAAAAATCTTATTGCGCTGTTCAACCAGTACCGTTTTTTCATTTTCATCATAATCCAGCACTATACCTGCAAATTCATGGCTCTGTATATAGCTGCTCGTTCCGTAATTCTGGCTTTCGCTGCCGGGTTTTCCGAAGAAAAACCCTGTTGTAAAGCTGCGGTGACTTACCTTTGCAACCTCTTCAAGCCATTCATTTCTGAACCTGTAATTTTCCGGATCAGACCAGTATGCATCAAGGGCCATGCGATAAGCACGAACAACAGTTGAAACGTAGAATGAACTTTTCATTCGTCCTTCTATCTTGAAACTGGATATTCCTGCAGCAACCAGTTCAGGTATATGTTCAATCATGCATAAATCCTTTGAATTTAGTATAAACGTTCCTCTCCCATCTTCAATTACCGGATAATATTCGCCCGGTCGTTTTTCCTCCACAAGATAGTATTTCCACCGGCATGACTGGGCACAGTCACCCCTGTTGGCATCCCTTCCGCACATGAAGCTGCTTAACAGGCATCTGCCCGAATAGGAAATACACATGGAACCGTGAACAAAAGCTTCAATTTCTATATCCGGTACTTTCTGATGTATCAGGGAAAGCTCCGAAAGCGACAGCTCGCGGGCTGCAATTATTCTTGACGCACCGAGTTTTTTAAACTCCATTGCGCATTTATAGTTTGTTACATTTGCCTGGGTGCTTATATGAACGGGCATTGACGGGTTTACTTCCCTGACCAGCGACAAAACTCCCAAATCGGAAACAATAACGGCATCGGCGCCAAGATCTGATATCCTGGATATATATTCCTCCATGCCCTCAAAATCCTCGTTATGAGGCAGAATATTCATCGTGACATAAACTTTTCTGTTTCTTTCATGGGCAAATTTAATTCCTTCTTCCATCTCTTCAAAGGTAAAATTGCCTGCACCTGCCCTGAGACCATATCTCGGCCCCGCAAGATATACGGCATCTGCTCCGTATATAATGGCCATTTTCAGTTTTTCAAGGTTACCGGCAGGAGCAAGAAGCTCTGTACTCATAAAATCTCTCCCCTGAACCGCGACAGACGAAAACCTAATCCTCACCTGCCCCGTATTCCCTTTTCACACATATGGCAATTCCGTCTCCTGCAGGAACAATACTTGTGACAAGCTCATTATTCCTGCAAAGGAGCTTTAGGTATTCCTTTAGTTTTACAGTTATTGTACGGTGTTTATGTTCTATAAAACCTTCCTTTGCAACCATACCCCTGTATAGAACGTTGTCGGTAATAAATAGTCCTCCGGGCTTAAGAAGCCTGAGACAATAAGGCAGAAATTCCGCATACTGGCCCTTTGCTGCGTCAAGGAAAATGAAATCATAAGGAGTACCGAGGCATTGCAGTATTTCACCGGCATCGCCGTTCAGAATCCTGATCTTTTCTTCAAGACCGGCCCTTTTTATATATACTGCCGCACGGGCAATCATGTCCTCGTCGATTTCAATGGTGTCAAGTATCCCGTTTTCAGCCATTGACCGGGCGAGTATAATGGATGAATAACCAATGGCCGTTCCGATCTCAAGCACTCTTTCAGGTTTAGATATAAGACATAATACCTTCAGAAGCTGCGCGGATTCCGGCTGAATGATCGGAATATAATTCTTTTTCGCGTATTCTTCCATTTCCTTGAGCAGGGGATCTGTCTGCTCAAAAATCCCGGCCAAAAAACTGTTTATATGCGGATATGTGATTTCATTTTCCAACAGAATGCACTCCCGGTATTATATATACCATGTCACGTCCGTCTCAAACCCGGACACAGGTCATCAGTCAAGCATTCCATGTGCAGACAGGTCCCTGTTGTGACCGGCAAGTGTTTCGTTGTATATAACTGTACCGTCAGGTGTTGCAAAGAAGAAGAAGTAATTCGTGTCCTCCGGATACAAAGCGGCTTCAATGGCCTCCACCCGCGGCGAGCAGATGGGTCCCGGCGGAAGTCCCGGATACTTGTATGTGTTATATGGACTGTCTATTTCCTTGTCCTTGTTTGTCAGGATCTGAATCCTTCCAAGCCCTGCCATGATTCTCGCATACTGCAGCGTAACATCCACCTGCAGATAAGGGAAAGCCTTGCTTTTCAGCCTGTTATGGATAACGCTGGATATTTTTTTGTAATCGCTCAGATACTTGGCTTCCGTTTCAATGATGGATGCAATGGTTACCACCTGGTCAACTGTCAGCCCGAGTTCCTTGGCACGTTCATAGTATTCGGGCTTGAAAACCGAATCAAATTCCCTGAGGAGTCTGTCAACAATTTCTTCTTCCTTCCAGTCCACTTCAATTTTATAGGTATCCGGATACAGATACCCTTCGAGGGGATACTTCCTGTCGGGCACTTCTTCTAGGAATTTGTACTTCTTTATTTTTGTTTTGCATAACGATTCAAATTTTTCCCTGTCTACATATCCTCTTTCCGAAAGGTAATCTATCAGTTCAACCACGGTAAAGCCCTCTGGGATTCTTAAGTCTTTCGACGGTTTTGCTACGGGGTTGCTGGTCAGAATCAGCATCAGGCCTTCATAGTTAAGTTCCTTGCTCACAATGTGTTTTCCGGCCTTGTACTTTCCGTCGTAACCGTTCAGCATGGAAAGGAACCTGAACAGCCACGGGTATTCAACAAGACCTTCCTGGTGAAGCAACTCAGCAATTTGTGCAGTTCCATAACCTTCAGGAATTTCTATTTCAATCTGTTCTTCTTTAGGTATTTCAATTTTACCCGTGGAAACATACTCTATTCCGTATTTTGTCAGGTAGGAATAAGATACATAAGCCGAAGAAAAAAACAGTGCCATGCATACGACGACAAATATCAGGAACCTCAGAAATCTTCTTTTTTTCTTTTTTTCTTTTTTCTGCACAGGCTTCACCTTCCCGTTTTTATGTTAACTGTCTGTCCTTCTTCTTTTCCTTTGCCCTCAGCCCGGTATCGAGTATCTTTTTTCTCAGCCTGATATGCTGCGGGGTTACTTCAATAAGCTCATCGTCTGCAATAAACTCAAGGCATGCTTCAAGGCTCATCACTTTCGGAGGCACAAGCCTCAAAGCCTCGTCCGAGCCTGCTGCCCGCATATTCGTTACATGCTTTTTCTTGCATACGTTTACAACAAGATCATCAACCCTGTTGCTTTCACCTACAACCATACCTTCATATACCATATCACCCGGACCTATAAATAATGTACCACGATCCTGGGCATTATATAATCCGTACGGCACGGCTTCACCCGTTTCAGAAGCCACAAGCGAACCGCGGTCCCGGCCTCTTATTTCTCCCTTGAACGGCTCATAACCATCGAAAACATGATTCATTATACCATTTCCCCGTGTTGTCGTCAAAAACCGGGAACGGAAGCCAATAAGTCCTCTTGATGGTACCCTGAACTCAAGCCTGACAAATCCCTGGCTCGGAGGATGCATATTCACTATTTCGCCTTTTCTCTCTCCCAGTTCCTCCATCACCGGTCCCATATACTCTTCAGGTACATCTATAACAAGGTATTCCATCGGCTCGCACAGAACACCGTCAATATATTTCGTTATGACTTCAGGTTTTGATACCTGGAACTCGTATCCTTCCCTGCGCATGGTTTCAATCAGGATGGAAAGATGCAGTTCACCTCTTCCCGATACCTTGAAATTATCCGGGGATCCGGTTTCTTCCACCCTTAGGCTCAGGTTGGTTTCCATTTCCTTAAAAAGCCTCTGTCTCAAATGCCTTGATGTCACATACGTTCCTTCCTTGCCTGCAAACGGGCTGTTATTTACAAGAAACTGCATCGAGATTGTTGGCTCTTCAATATCCACAAAAGGCAGTGGTTCAGGATTCTCCGCATCGCAGACGGTATCGCCGATTGTAATGTCATCGCACCCGGTTATGCATACTATTTCCCCGACCTGCGCCTTTTCCACATCCACCCTTTTCAACCCGCTGAATACCTGCACCGTGCCTATCTTGACAGGTTCTATGACGCCGTCCTTTCTGCATACCACAACCTTGTCGCCGGCTGAAATCATGCCCCGTTCAATTTTACCGATTGCTATTCTTCCCACATAATCATCATAATCAATACTGGATATCAGAAGCTGGAACGGTGCATCGGCGTCGCCGCGCGGCGCAGGTATATACTTCAGAATTGCATCGAAAAGCGGCCTTAAATCTGTGGATCGTTCGCCGGGTTCCATGTATGCAATTCCTTCCCGTCCTGAAGCATATACCACCGGAAAATCAAGCTGATCATCACTTGCCTCCAGTTCGATGAACAGATCGAAAATCTCATTAATTACTTCGTCAGGCCGGGCTTCCTTCCTGTCAATCTTGTTTATTACAACCACGGGCTTCAGGTTCATTCCAAGTGCTTTTCTCAGTACAAAACGCGTCTGGGGCATCGGGCCTTCATAAGCATCCACCAGCAGAAGCACGCCGTCGACCATTTTCAGGATCCGTTCCACTTCTCCGCCAAAATCGGCATGGCCGGGTGTATCAACTATGTTTATGCGAACTCCTTTATATAAAACAGCGGTATTTTTCGACATTATTGTGATTCCTTTTTCTCTTTCCAGTTCATTGGAGTCCAGTATGCGTTCCTGGACCTTTTCATTTGCCCTGAAAATACCGCTTTGCTTAAGCATGGCATCAACAAGTGTTGTCTTGCCGTGATCCACATGGGCTATAATGGCAATATTCCTAATATCATCTCGTACCTTATACATTGTCTCACTCCCTGCATTACTTTACCCATTCTAAGTCAATGTATAAGTAAAAGTCAACAGTAACCTGGCTGAATATTGCCGTTTATGCCCATTCAGAACTAACCTCTGAACAACAGATGCCTTAATATAATTTTTTTTGCGGCATGCATGTTCCTGCCTGTTTCTTTTTTAACCTCGGAAACAAAAAATGAAATACGTTTTACAGTATCCTTTCCGATATCATGGGTGCCAAACCTGACACTGTAATATATATCCGTCATAGCGGACATGCTCATGGTTTTAAAATTATAGCGCTGATCAACCAATTCAGCAAAATCCTTAGGTGTCTGTCCCGGTTTCATCGTACTTCCTGCCTGGGACAAATACCGGAGGGCGCGGTGATACAATCTGACGGCTGTTTCCTTTTCAGGAAGCAGATATATCGAAATCCTTCCTGCAGCCTGCATAAACAGGTTCAATAATAAGACCATCAGAATTAATGCAGTAACGCTTATTAAAATCATGTATTCAGCAGAAACCGCTTTACCCGGCAATTCGTATTCTCCTGGCATAACGCCGCCAGGCCCCGTTATTTGCGGCCTCTGTTCAATCATATCCGGCACTGTGCCCTCAGTTTCTGTTACGGTATACAGTGTGACATAATAGTTCTGTGCATTTGCCATCGGAGGTGTAGGTTCAAACGTTATCCATCCTGCACCTTCCAGGTAAACTTCGACCCAGGCATGGGCATTCTGGTTTGTTACGGTATAACTTCTTTCAGTAACCGATTTTGCAGGAGGCAAAAAACCTTCCACATACCTGGCAGGTATCCCGACAGCCCGTGTCATTACACAAAGGGCACTGGCAAAATATGAACAGTATCCTTCCCTGCCCTCATACAGGAAATAATCGACAAAATCCCAATCAGGTAAAGGTTCCGACGGATTAAGAGTATACCGGAAGTTCTCCCTTAAAAACCTTTCAAGACTCTTTACCTTGCTGTAAGTATTCGTATATCCGTACGTAATTTCCCTTGCCAGGTTTACTACTCTTTCTGGGAGATTTTCCGGCAGCTGGGTATAAAGCCGGCGCATTTCATCACTGTATTTTTCCAGGTCCTCGTATACCTCGAGAACTTCTTCCAGTTGCTGGTTCTGTTGCTCATCAAAATTGCCGTTTTCTATATACCACCTCAGATTCCGGTTAAAGTTCCTGTACAGACCCGGCATACTTAGACTGAAATAGTTTTCCAGTTCCTTCATCCCATAGGCAGGCTGCAGATAACGAACCTGGTATGTGCTATTCCTTCGCAGCCTCTTATCCGCCTGAAATATCCCTTCCGGACTTTCGCTGAGAATGTAACGGCCATCCGAAAGACCTGTAACAGGCAAAAACAATTTAAGCGGCGTAAACAACGACTTGGTTCTGAGTTGCAAATGTTCTACTGAAATATCGTTTTCGGGAAAAAGTTTCTGCAGTACCCATGGTGTGGTTCTTGACGTCAGAAATTCAATGTATTCTTCTTTGGAAAAACCTTTCCTTAGCCAGGACAGTTCACGCTTGAGGAGGAACTCATTAAATTCTTCCTCGGTTAAATTTCCCAGCATCATTGACATTGCTTTCCATCCGTATAACAGTTCCCTGTGATCATACGTCCTTTCGTCCAGGGAAATTTCACTGCTTTTTTCACTCCGTTCCCATCCTATGCCCGTATAAATGTCATAGACGGCTCCCCTCAGGTATACTCTTGCCGGTGCTTGCACGCGCAATACAGGTGTATCGTTAGGATACACCGGACCGCCCAGACGTGACGGATTCCCAAACCCGGTCTCCGACAGTGAAAAAACATCATACCTGTCCACTGTGAACTTCCTCTGCATGTCCCACCAGAAATCATATATTTTTCTGTCAAGCCATGGCCATTCTATTGGTTTCTCACTTACAGGAATAACAGCGGCCAGGAAAACAGTGAGAAATGCAACGGGAACGAAATATACAAACATACTGTCATCCCGTCCGTTTTTACTGCCCGTACCGCTTTTTTTCAGATTCGTAACATATGTGTGCCTTATAAAGCAAATAACTGCCACAGTAACGAAAATAAAGAAGGAAAATTTATCAACAAACCGGTTAAGTCCCCATACAACCATGAAAAAAACAAGGCCGGGGACAAAAGCGGCGTAGAACCTGAAACGACGTACTACGAATAAGTAAACGGGCAAAGCTACGATCAAAGTATATACCCCTGTGACAATCATCAGTGACGAAAATGATATTGTCTCGTCATAATACCCGGTACCCACCTGGATCATTACATTTGCCAAATCTATAACCGGTGCAAAAGTCTGTAAAATATTTGAAATTCCTTCCCTGAAAACAAGGTATGCCGCATAGCATAAACCCGAACCGGAAGCGAGAAGAAAGACGATAAGCCCCGGTTTGGTACCCACGGCACAGTAAAAAAGAATGGCCCCCATGGTAAAAAGAAGCATCTGCAATGAATTTACCGGAGCACGTGTTGGAATAATCGTTGCCCTGACAACGGAGTAAATGTATAGTATTCCTGTTAAGGCATATGCCAGGAAATCGCAGTACCTTTTTTTCATCAGACTGCCCCTTCCCCTTCAAAAACCCGGAACTTTTCCGTAACCGGGGAAGACTTCATCAGATTGACCGTCCTGATTCCCAGTTCGGGAAATTCCTTTTCAATGGCATTCATAATATCCGTTTTCAGTTCGCTTTCTTCCACGTCACAATAGAAAAGAGTTACATCGTGACCGTTTGCTGCCATTTTATGAAAACTGTCAAGCTGTTTATCGTCAATAAGCGGTGAAAAAACGAGAACGCTTTGCCTTTCCGGTATGCTTTCAATAAACATGTTCAGTATTTCACTGAAATGGGCAACCTGATCAAACGGTATTAACGACAGCAGATCGTAAAGCTGCATAAACCCGTTGTTTCCTGAGTATGTCAGGCAAATCTGTTCGTTCCTGTAAAAACACAGCTTTATATTGAATCCTGTATTCAGCAGCACCTTGGCAACCGAAACAAGAAACTCCACCGTCCTGTCCTCGATTTTCAGAACTTCTTCATCATCGCCCAAAATCCGTGACAAATCCAGGAGAATCCAGAATTCCTTTTCGGATGATGCAGTGGTTTCCTTTATCAGCCATTTGCCGAACTTGGATGAAAGCTTCCAGTGTATTTTTTTCAGGCTGTCACCGTACATATAGTCCCTGATGTCTTTAATTTCGGTATGCCCTGTATCCCTGTTCCGTGACATATATTCATTGTCCGACATCCTGAAATACGGAATATCGAGCTCCTCCACCGGAAGAATCCGCGGAAAAACCCGGATTTGCCTGGTTTCACCCGGGATATACCTGACCGAAAACAGATTGAGAAAATCCCTGATCTCTATATGCGAAATTCCGACCTTATACCTTCCCCTGTAAAGAATCGGGACATTGAACTTGAACTCAAGGATGCTGAAAGGCTTCAGGGTAATGTGTTCATTTTTCATGCCTTTTATCAGCATCCGGCCTTCCATATGCATATATACTGTGAAATAAGCAATATAAAAGGGCGTATCATTATGGATGCGCAGTGTATAATCAAGGATTTCGCCTTTCTGGTACTCGCGTTTTTCAAGACTTTCGGAATATTTGAAAGTATAGAATACAATTACAAGGTAAATAACGGATAAAACCGGCAGCAGCAGAACAACGTAAAAAAGGGTATACGGAAGAAATCCTCCGTCAAAATAAATATATACAAAGGACAGGAAAAGCAATATTAAATAACGTATTCTGCTTCTTTTCATGATTTCCGGTTATTCCTTCTTTACATGTTCTCAACAGGATACCCACGCATTCACCAGGTCACTTGGTGTTTATGCAGGTACCCTGATATTCTTCACAATATCTGACAAAATGCTTTCAGCGGTTATTTTTCTTAATTTTGCTTCCTGTTTCAGTATCACTCGGTGGGCAAGAACGGGTATAACCAGGCTTTTTACATCATCGGGAATAACGTAGTCCCTTCCGCTAAACAGTGCCAGTGCCTGGGAAGCCCGCATAAGGTATAATGACGCTCTCGGACTGCAGCCCAGTGCAACATGCTCTTGTCTTCTCGTGCTTTGCACTATTTCAACAATATATTCTCCTATTGCCCTGTCCACGTGAATGTCCCTTACCTGCTTTCTCAGTTCCTTTACCTGGTTACCGTCTGCCACAGGTTCCAGTTCATCCAGAGGATTTTCTTTCATAAAACGATACAGGATATTAACTTCATCATCGCTTTTGGGGTAGCCCATTGTAATTCTCATAAGAAACCTGTCAAGCTGTGCCTCGGGCAAAGGATATGTTCCCATGTATTCCACCGGGTTCTGTGTTGCTATTACCATAAAGGGTTCAGGAACGTTATACGTTACGCCGTCTACTGTTACATGCCTTTCTTCCATCACTTCAAGCATGCTCGCCTGGGTTTTTGGGGATGTGCGGTTAATTTCATCAGCCAGTACGATATTGCTCATTATGCTTCCCTGTTTATATTCGAACTCGCCTGTTTTCGGGTTGTACATGGAGAACCCTGTTATATCTGACGGCAATATATCGGGTGTAAACTGGATCCTGTTAAAGGATACGCCTATTGATTTTGCCAGGGCATTGGCCATCGTTGTCTTTCCAATTCCCGGAACATCTTCAATAAGAACATGACCGCCTGCTGCCAGGCTCACCACCATTAATTTGGCGGCACCGCTCTGACCTACCATTACTTTCCCTATGTTATCGGCTATTCTCTGCATTATGTTTGAATTCTCCATGTTCCAACCTCCGTTCTCACTGCACCATCCCGCAGTTATTGTAAATGCCTTACAATTTCCTTGAAATGATTCCCTCTTTCCATGAAATTCGAATACATGTCAAAACTTGCACTGGCAGGAGACAAAACCACAATATCACCGGCCCGCGCAAGCCTGTAAGCAGTATTTACCGCCTCTTCCATATTATTTACCCTGACGATGGGAATTATTTCTATGCCTGCTTTCTGTGCATAATCCCTGCAGGCTTTTTCTATTTTGTCGGCAGTATCTCCCAGCAGTACAAGGGACTTAACCTTTTCGTAAATTACCTCGCCCATTTCGTCGTAACTCAGTTTCTTGTCATAACCGCCGGCTATCAGAATAACCTTGTTTTTGAATGATTTCAATGTAGCGGTGGTGCGTGTCGGGCTTGAACCAATCGAGTCGTTGTAAAACGCAACGCCGTTAACCGTCCGTACAAATTCGATCCTGTGTTCCACCCCGGAAAAATTCCTGGCTACATGAATTATTGATTCAGCGGTTACTTCAGGCATAACGGCGGATACAGCGGCAAGATAATTTTCCACGTTATGCATTCCGGGAATTTTTATATCTTCAATGGACATTATTTCTTTTTCCAGGTCTCCGTTCCGGTAAACAACACGGTTCTGCTTCAAAAAAGTTCCGCATGCGCACTCTTCCCTGATGCTGAACAGGAAAAGCTTTCCGTTAACCCCGGGTATAAAACTTCTCGTAATTGGGTTGTCATAATTCAGAACAGCCCGGTCGTTCTCAGACTGATACCTGAATATGTTCTTTTTAGCATCTATATACTCTTCCATTGATTTATGTATATCAAGATGGTTTGGCGAAATGTTTGTAATAACTGCGACGTTCGGACTTCTTTTCATTGTAAGAAGCTGAAAACTTGAAAGTTCCAGGACCACCATATCATCCGGGCTTATTTCTTCGACCCTGTCAATCAGGGGAGTACCGATATTCCCTCCGAGGAAACAATTATAGCCCTCCTGTTTAAGTATTTCACAGATAAGCGTCGTTGTTGTAGTCTTGCCGTCGCTTCCGGTAACTGCATATGTCCTGGCAGGGCAAATTTCCATGAAAACCTCCATTTCGGAAGTGAGCTCAGCACCATTCGCCAGTTCCCGCTGGATTTCAGGAATGTCAAAACGCATACCCGGCGTCCGGAAAATAATGTCAAACCCTTTCAGATTATCCAGGTAATCCTGGCCAAGAGAAAACTTTATACCCAGTTCCCTGTATTCAGACAAGGACGGAAAATCCTCCTCGTTTTTTCTGTCAAAAACCGTTACATCCGCTCCCCATCCTGCGATAGTCCGTGCCAGCGGTCTGTTGCTTACGCCGAATCCAAGTACCGCCGCTCTTTTACCCCTGATTTTTTCCTTGTATAATTCCAGTGCTTTATTCAAAAATTTCCACCTTCCATATCATTATCAATTATGCCATCTAATAATAAAAACAGGTTTGGTTTCAACCTGGTTTCAATTATATAATAATTCTAAAATAATAAACACATCCCAAAAAATAAAAGAAAACCCGGAAAATGCATAATTATTCAGGGTCGGGTTTCCTAATCAGATCCTTTACAACTTCGCCGGCAATAATCAGACCGACAACCGACGGTACAAAAGATATGCTTCCGGGAACCTGCCTTCGGATTGTACATTTCCTGGTCGTCCCCTTCGGACAGACGCAGCCCGTCTTACAACTGTTTTCCTCTGTTTCGAAAGGTATTATGGGTTCTTCCCTGGAATAAACCACTTTCAGCGAATCTATGCCGCGTTTTCTCAGTTCCCTTCTCATTACCTTTGCCAGAGGACAGATTGACGTTTTATATATATCCGTAACTTCAAACCTGGTGGGATCAAGCTTGTTGCCCGCCCCCATCGCGCTTATTATGGGTATGTTCAGTTTCTTCGCATTGACCACAAGGTCTATTTTTGCCGTGACCGTATCGATCGCATCCACAATATAGTCTTCGTCGCCCTGGATTATTTCCATTGAGCAATCCGGCATATAAAACTTTTTAATTGCCGTTACCTCGGCTTTCGGGTTTATTTCAAGAATCCTTTCCCGCATTACTTCAACTTTGGGTCTCCCCACAGTTTTCCTTGTAGCATGAATCTGGCGGTTTATATTCGTAAGGCAAATCAAATCATCGTCCACCAGTACAAACTTTCCCACGCCAGCTCTTGCAAGCCCTTCGGCTGTAAATGAGCCGACACCGCCTATTCCGAATATGGCAACTTTGCTGTTTTTAAGCTTATTCAGCGCTTCCTTTCCTATTAACAGTTCAGTCCTTGAAAACTCGTGAAGCATATGTCCGACCTTTCTGTAACTAATTTTTGCCGAATTTCAGTGAAACAGCGAAATCCTTTCCTGATTTTCTGTTAAACAGGTACAAAACAGCTATAGCCGCAGTTACGGGAACCAGAACAAGAAACAGGATAACAACGATTTTCAACCATTTAACCTTTTCATTTCCGGTCATAAACACCATCCTTTAGAAAAAAAGCTGTCGATTGCTAACAATTCCCGCACTTGTCAATGCTAAAGACTGCCTTCTCTAATAATATACCATAAACATTGCAAATACTGAATACTGATTGTTAATAAAGTGTTCTGCTGAACGTTCAGCAAACCATTCAGCAATAAATAAAGTAATTTTTGGCCATAAAAGTATATAATAACTAGATTTCAGCAGAAAATTCGTTTTTATTTGGTATTGACAAACCGGTTGCTCGCCTTTATAATAAACATTGCAACAGCAAACAAGACGTGCGAAAGTGGTGGAATTGGCAGACTCGCTAGATTCAGGTTCTAGTGTCCGCAAGGACGTGCGGGTTCAAGTCCCGCCTTTCGCACCAAAAGCCCCCAGGTAACAACCTGGGGGCTTTAATTTTTGTTTTCATATAAACGACAGCTTATGAAAATATATCGCCGGATTAGCTTATAAACGGCATCATGCCGGGTTTAATTCCGGCATTTCTGCTTTTTTTACAACCAGTTTTTTAATAACAAAATATGATATGAAATGAATGGTAAAAGTAAGCAGCCAGGAAACAGGGTAAGAAATATAAAGCGTCTTAAGGTCACGGCTCTGGGCAAATATAACCAATATCCATGAAATCCTTCCGCCGCATACTCCGACAACGGACACAATCATCGGCATAAGCGATTTGCCCATTCCCCTTAACATTCCCACCATTACTTCCATCATTCCGCACAGGAAATAGGTCCTTGCAATAATATTCATCCTGATAAGGCCATATTCTATAACTTTTGCATTGCCAGGCGCATAAATGCCCAGAAGTTCCCTGCCGAAAAACAGGGCCAGAACCCCCATTCCGAACCCGATGACAAATACCGTCATAATACATATTCCCATAATACGGTTTATGCGTTCATATTTTTTAGCACCCATATTCTGTCCGGTAAAGGTCAATGCAGTGTTATAGATGGAGTTCATTGCCACATAAATAAACCCCTCAATGTTCGAAGCCGCTGAATTTCCTGCCATCACAGCGGAACCGAATGAGTTTACCGATGACTGAATCAATACGTTGGATAAAGAAAATATTACGCCCTGGAGACCGGCCGGAAGGCCTATCTTAACAATTTCCCACAGCATGTCCGGGTATATTTTTATATCTTTCAGATTAAGCCTGCACGGACCGTTAAACCTGATAAGGCATATAATTATCAGAACGGCGGAAATAACCTGTGAAATAACAGTTGCCCATGCAACACCTGCTACTCCCATTCCGAAAAAAACTACAAATACAAAATTAAGCACCACGTTAATAAGCCCGGAAACCGACAGATATATAAACGGTCTTCTGGTATCGCCGACGGCACGCAGTATGGAGCTTCCGAAATTATAAATCATTGACGCAGGGACTCCGACAAAATATATGCGCATATACAGAACCGCCTGATCCAGTACATCGTGCGGAGTATCCATTGCAATAAGGAATTTTTCTGCACAAACTATTCCGATTATGCCTACGAAAATCCCGCATATAATGCTTGCAGCAATGGATGTATGTACTGAACGGTTCACGTTTTTCCAGTCACCGGCGCCGTAATTCTGCGCAACGGTTACGCTTGTTCCTACAGACAATCCCATGAACAAAGTTATTATCAGGTTTGTAAGCGAACCGGTTGAACCTACCGCTGCAAGAGCCGTACTTCCCGTAAACCGCCCCACCACAATAACATCTGCAGCATTGTACAGAAGCTGCAGAATTCCTGACAAAATCATCGGTACTGAAAAAATGATTATTTTGCCAAGCAGCGGGCCATTACACATGTCTATATCATAATTCTTCCTGAGCAAGCTGTTATCCCTTTCTGTACATTCAGATTTCTGAAAAACAAAAACTTAAAGTATCATATATTTTTTTTCGACAAATTTCAAGTATCCAATGAATTTAAATCCAGGTTCAGTAATCTCATTAATGTATCCATTGTCAGAGCCAGGTCTTTTTCACTTCTTTGCCTTGCAGTTTCAAACGGTACTGCTACTCTGTTTATGCTCACTATTGCGGTTACTCCGCATTCATAAATTTCTTCAATGTCATCACCAATGTCACCGACAACGGCAATAACAGGAATACCGTATTTTCCGGCTCTTGTCGCAACCCCGTGAACCACTTTTCCCCTGAGGCTCTGCCCGTCGATTTTGCCTTCGCCGGTAAAAACAAGATCAGCACCGTTCAAAACAGAATCAAAATTCACCGTATCAAGCACAACATCAATTCCCCGTTTCAGCTCAGCTTTAAGAAAAACAGCTGTGCCAGCGCCCATCCCGCCTGCTGCTCCTGCTCCGGGCATATCGATTATATCCCGGTTCAGTTGGAACTTTATAACTTCCGCGTAATGTCTAAGATTCCTGTCAAGGAATTCCGTCATATCCCGATCAGCGCCTTTTTGCGGTCCAAATACTTTTGATGCTCCATTATCACCGCATAAAGGATTATTAACATCACACATGACGGTTATCGTCAGTCCTGAAAGATCCATCATTTCCGACGTATCAATTTTATCTATTCGGCACAGCGTTCCTCCTGTCGGAATGAATTCTTTTCCTTCCCTGTCAAGGAATTTCACGCCAAGAGCGGCTGCCATGCCGGCCCCGCCGTCATTCGTGCAGCTTCCGCCAAGTCCAATTACCAGGTTTTTGCATCCGTTCGTAACAGCGTGCCTGATTAATTCACCCACTCCGTATGTCGTGGTAAGTGAAGGATTTTTTCTGTCTTCCACGAGGGGAAGTCCTGCTGCAGCTGCCATTTCAATAACCGCTGTTATGCCGTCCTTCAGAATACCGTAAAAAGAATCAATTGTTTCAAAATACGGACCTTTTACTTTTACATGTACTTTTTTCCCGCCTGTCGCTTCCAGCAGGGAATCAACCGTTCCTTCACCGCCGTCAGCAACAGGAATTTTTACTGTTTCAATATCAGGAAAAAACTTTTTTATCTCTTTCTCCATGATATTGCATACTTTAATTGCGCTCATTGTTCCTTTAAAAGAATCAGGTGCCAGAATTATCTTTTTCATAAATACCCCCCTTAAAGCAATATGTTCATATTTTATCACATCATTGTAAATTATCCTATCAGTCTTCTGTAACATTTTCATATAAATATAAATATGATGTTATATCGGAAATTCCGCTGTGTGGTGATTTTATGGATACTTTAAGGCCGGGCTCGAGAGGACCGTATGTAAAGCTTGTCCAGAGCCTGCTCAGGAGAATCGGTTATAATCCGGGTGCAGTGGACGGAATTTACGGTCCTAATACCCAGAGAGCAGTAACCGCATTCCAGAGGGATAACGGCCTCGTCCCTGACGGAATAGTTGGACCGGTCACCTGGAATTATTTTAACAGTTTCCTACGGGGATATGATACATATACGATTCGTCCCGGTGATACGCTGTACAAAATTGCCCAGAGATATTATACGACCGTTAATGCAATACTTACTGCTAATCCCGGCGTAAATCCCCTGTACCTCAGGGTCGGACAGATAATCACGGTTCCATATGGAATAGATGTTGTATTTACCGACATTGACTATACATATGAAATTCTTGAAATGGATATTGAAGGACTAGAAGCAAGATATCCCTTTATTGAAACAGGAATAATCGGCAGAAGCGTACTTGGCAAAAACCTGTATTACATAAGGCTTGGAACGGGTCCTGTGGAAGTACATTATAACGGGGCACACCATGCCCTTGAATGGATAACGTCTCCACTGCTGATGAAATTCGCCGAAAATTTCTGCCGCGCATATGCCTTCGGTTATTCAATAAGAGGTTACAATGTGAGGGAAATCTGGAACAGGAGCAGCATTTACATTGTTCCCATGGTAAATCCCGATGGGGTAAACCTTGTACTGGAAGGCCTGAAACCCGACAATCCTTATTATTCTCAGCTCCTTCAGTGGAACAGAACCGGTCTCCCTTTTTCACAGGTATGGCAGGCCAATATAAGGGGTACCGACTTAAACAGGAATTATCCTGCAAGCTGGCAGGATGCAAAGGATCAGGAAGAATCCCTTGGCATCTTTGGTCCCGGACCCACCCGTTACGGCGGACCGTCACCGCTGTCCGAACCCGAAACCCAGGCCATGGTAAGTTTTACACGGCAGCATAATTTCAAGCTCGTAATTGCATACCACAGCCAGGGAGAAGTAATATACTGGCTTTATAAAAACATGCAGATACCGCGCGCACGAGAAATCGGAGAGATTTTTGCCCGCGCAAGCGGGTACGCCCTGTCGGAAACTCCATATGAAGCGGCATATGCAGGATATAAAGACTGGTTCATTGAAGAATTCCGCCGGCCGGGATATACCATCGAAGTAGGGCTTGGAAGAAACCCGCTGCCTATTTCACAGTTTGATTCGATATATAACAATAACGAGGAGATCATGCTCCTCGCCCCCATAATATAGATCATCTTTAAATCTGTTATAATCTTTTTTTGCATCGAAACCATAGGTTTCGTTTTTTTTATTATGGTTAAACATTCTGTACTTTCCTGTAGAAGAAGGTATAAATGGGTTTCAGGCCATATTTCGCCGCTCCTATTATCTGTTCGGTGCTGCCAAGGAATAGAATTCCGTCGTCTGCAAGAGCGCGGTTAAAATCAGCATAGATTTTCGACTTTGCTTCTTCAGTAAAGTATATAAGGACATTGCGGCATACAATCAAATCCATGTTCTTAGGGTATGGATCGCTCAGAAGGTTTATCCTTCTGAATTCAACACACTTTTTTACTTCATCCGAAATCTTATACGTTTCATCGCTTACTTTTACAAAATATCTTTCCAGGTATTCCCTGGGCAAATCCTTAAGGCTTCTTGCAGGATAAACACCCTGCTTCGCCTTTTCAATCGCATCCAAATCTATGTCAGAGGCAAGAATCTTAATTCCCTGTAAAGGGAAAAAATTACCCAGAATCATAACTATAGTATACGGCTCTTCCCCTGTCGAACAGGCAGAACTCCAAATTCTGATTTTTTCAATTGAGCCTTTTTTTTCAATCAGTTCGGGAATTATAACATTTTTCAGCAATTCCCATTGGTTTGGATTCCTGTAAAATTCAGACACATTGATCGTAAGAAAATTTATAAACGTCTCATAGAGTTTGTGATCCTGCAGCGTTGCCCTGAAAAAATCCATGAAAGTGGAATAACCGTTTCTCTCGACCAGTGATGTCAGACGTCTTTTCATTTGCTTTTCCTTATAGAGGTTCAAATCAATTCCTGAGTGTTCATAAAAAGCCTTCTTGAATTCCTCGTAATCAAACAATGGCATCACCTGAACGTTTTGTTATAATTGGAAAAAACAATTCATAAAGGAAATAAGACCGGAAAACCCGGTCTTATTTCTCTATCGGCATCAACCGGCTATTCTTTTATTATATCAGCAATTGTGGTTTTAAGTTCCTCAACATGAGAAGTAGGAATATCATCATCTTCACCGGTCTCGGCTGATGATTCTTCGCTGCGCTTGGGATTCAGCGGCTCCACTTCACGTATGCTCAGGCTTATTTTCTTTAATTCAGGATTTACTTCCAGGACTTTCATTTTTACAACCTGGCCAACTGACAGCACTTCATCGGGCTTTGCAAGGTGCACATTGGAAATCTGGGAAATATGGACCAGTCCTTCAACACCGTCCTCCAGTTCAACAAACGCTCCGAAAGGTACAAGACGAATTACTTTTCCTTCCACCACATCGCCAACCTCATACTTCTTTTCAATATTAAACCACGGATTGTCCTCAGGTCTCCTGTACGTAAGCGATACTTTCTGTTTTTCACGGTCAAAGCTCAGCACTTTGACTTTTACGGTCTGGCCAACCTTTAATACATCCGAAGGTTTGTTAATCTTTTTCCAGGACAGTTCAGAAATATGAATCAGGCCGTCAACAGCGCCAAGATCGACGAATGCACCGAAATCTGTAAGGCTTTTTACTGTTCCGGTATATTCCTTTCCAACTTCGATATTGTTCCAGAATTCTTCAAGTTTTTGGGCTTTTTCCTTTTCCAGGACGTTTTTGCGTGATCCTACAACACGACGCCTGTTTTTTGATACCTCGAGAACTTCGAATCTTACCTTCTTGTTCAGGAACTGCTCCAAATCCTTAACATAGTGTTCAGCAATCTGTGACGCAGGAATAAATACACGGATGCCTTTATAAACGGCTACAACCCCGCCGTTAACTATTTCTTTCACAACTGCTTCAAGAGGCTTCTTGTTTTTATAGGCCTCCTCAATTTCATCCATTCCGAGCATTATATCTACTCTTTTCTTGGAAAGGGAAACGGTGCCTTCCATGTCATTTACCCTGGTTATATATACGAGGATTTCATCCCCTTCTTTTAAATCCTTTTCAGGGTCGAAATCCGGATCGTCCAGGAATTCTTCAAGGGGTATGGTTCCGTCAGACTTGTAGCCGAGATCAACAAAAACCTCGCTGGTGTTATAACCGATTATACGCCCCTTTACAATTTCACCTGCCCGTAAACTGCTCATTTCAGATTCTTCAAATGCTTCTCTGAAAGACATTTCACGTTCCTGATTGTTTAAAATTTCATCCATTGTTTCAATAACCTCCCTGATTACCCAGTCAGGCGTGGAAGCCCCCGCGGTAATCCCAATAGTGTTGATATTCTTTATATCCAATGGGGGTAAATCCGCCACTGTTTCAATTTTATAGGTCAACGGGCAGTTTTCAGAACATATTTCATACAGTTTCTGAGTATTGGAGCTGTTCTTTCCGCCTATGACAATCATCATGTCAACCGTTCCGGATATTTCACGCGCTTCCCGTTGCCGCATTTCAGTTGCATTACATATTGTATCAAATTTCTGGGTATTTGCAAACTTTTTCTTTATAATTTCATATATCTGATTATATTTTTCAGGTTTCATGGTAGTCTGTGCAAAAACACAGACACACCCGGAAATATCGGGCAAAGCTTCCGCTTCTTCAATGCTTGAAACCACATATGCCTTATTGTCACACCACCCGTTGATACCTATTATCTCGGGATGATTCCTGTCTCCGACTATAATAATCGTGCAGCCTTCGGCATGCTTCTGTTTTACCAGCTTATGTATTCTTTTTACGTAAGGGCACGTAGCATCATGTATTACGACATTTCTTTCCGTCAGCTCATTGTATACGGCTTCACCAATACCATGAGCCCGTATGACCACATGTTCCCCCTCGTTCAGTTCAGCGGGATTCTCAACAGCTCTTACTCCCTTTTGTTCAAGCTTCTCCAGCACCTGCCTGTTATGAATTATTTCACCCAGCGTACACGTTTTCCCGGGGTTTTCCTCCATCGTCTGAAATGCAAGCTTCACTGCATTGTCTACACCAAAACAAAAGCCTGCCGTTTTTGCAACTATAATTCTGCCCATTATTCAATCCTCCGTTATTTGCCCCTTATTCCCGTTCCAGGGAATATATTCTGTCCATAAGATCTTCGGCCATTTTCTGCAAATCTGCCTTGCCGGCTTTTTCGCCGTCATTTCTTTCTATGCTGAACGGCTTTCCGTAAACTACCTTCATTTTCGAAAATACCCGGTAATCCCCGAATATCCCTACGGGAAGAATGGGTGCACCCGATTCAATGGCAAACAGAACCGCACCGCTTTTTGGCTTTACCCTGGTTTTTGACTTCTTGCTTCTTGTTCCCTCAGGGAAAATTCCAACAGCCTTACCCTCGTTCAGCAACTGCAGCGTGGTCTTAGCCGCGTTAAGATCTCCATGCCCCCGGTTGACGGGAAAAGCACCCAGAGCTTTGATAATGGTATTCAGTACGGGTATCCTGAACAGTTCTTTTTTTGCCATAAAATATACCTTTCTCGGTATACGGTGCGCAAACAGAAACATGTCAAGCAGGCTGATATGATTGCAGCACACGATTAATGGTCCTTTTTCCGGCACATTTTCCAGCCCTTTATATTCAACCCTGAAAAACAGCGAAAAGAAAATCCTGCATAATCTTGCCATAAACCAGTAAAACATAGTCAGAGCCTCGACCTAATAATATCAAGGATAACTTTTGCCGACTCTTCAACGGAAAAGCCGGTTGTATCCAGCAAAATTGCATCATCTGCTTTTTTCAGGGGTGAATGTGCCCGTGTGCTGTCATTTTTGTCCCTGTACTCCATTTCCATTTTCAGTTCTTCAAAAGACTGTTTCAGCATACCCTTCTGCTTCAGTTCCTCGTATCTCCTTTTTGCCCTGTCCTCTATCGAAGCGGTAAGGAATATCTTTACATCGGCATTCGGCAGCACATGCGTACCAATATCCCGTCCATCCATTATAACGCTGTTTTCACTTGCTATTTCGCGCTGAAGTTCTACCATTTTCTCCCTTACTGCAGGGTTTACGGCAACATCCGACGACCCTACGGTTACGGCAGGTGTACGTATTTCATCAGTAACATCCTTACCGTCGAGAATAACTTTTTGAACGCCATTCTCATAAACAATCCTGAGATCTATGTCCTTGACCATCTCGGCCAGTGCCTCGCTGTCCTTTGTATCAATTCCCGATTTTATCGCCTTCAGTGCAACTGCACGGTACATGGCACCGGTATCGAGGTATAATATCCCCAGTTCCTTTGCAATAATCTTTGCCATTGTGCTTTTTCCTGCGCCTGATGGCCCGTCTATTGCTATCTGTATATTTTTCACCGGAAACTCCTCCGTTATTTATTTTTCTCACACAACCCTGTGCCCTACACCTATTGATATTTCATTCAGGTGCAGGAGGCCAATGCCGAAAAATACGCAAACAGCCACATGATCATGGTACCTTGCAACCCCGATCTTCCCGCCTACGTTGAGGCCGATGGCCTTTCCGGATATCTGGTTCAGGGCCTCTCTTGTGGCACCCGCTACGGCTCCTTCCTCGGCGTGGCTTTCTATAATTACTCCTTCGCGTTTCGCGGAAACCACCGCTCTTTCAATTATTTTAACTATTGATGAAATAAAATCTCCGCCATAATCGACAGCACAGCATTTGATTCCCTTTTCGCCATACTGGTATTTAAGTTGCTTTTCCTCTTCCCTGGTTGCTGACAAAGCCATAAGTATGGCTGCCTTAACTATATCTTTGCTTCCGAATTCATTTTCATGCATAACAGCCCTCCGTTACTTTTAAGCAGGGATCATTTAAATACTGTATTACAATATTTGTACCAACATTTATCATTATATAAAACCGGGCATGGGAATACAAGGACAACCTGGCAAATATGGATATGATCAGTCCTTGATGAATACCTTGGCTATACGGTGTAACCCCTTGTCAAGCGGTATCGAGGTCCGGGAATATTTCAGACTGACATTTTCAGATGTCTTTCCCGTTATCAGGGCGGCACCCGGAAGTTCTTCCAGCACCCATACTTCCAGGACATCGCCGTCGGTTACATCAATCCTGACAGGGAACTGTTCGGCCAGAAGGAAGCGTTCACCGTTTCTGAAAAGCATAACGGCATACGGCTTATATTCACCTATCACATCAAGAATAACATGGCCGCGCTTAATCAGTGACTGGAATGGCTGAAGCGGCCTGCCCTCATACGGATCGTCCGGGATTTCCACACCCAGCGGATAGACCCTGGCTACCTGCACTCCAGCCAGTATTATAAGCATTATAACCGAAATAAAGATAAGAACCCAGTTAAACTTCAGCTTCATGCTTTCACTCGGCTTCAGGCAGTTTAGTGCTTTTTATATTCTTTCCATTGCAGCGTGTTTTAAACATGAAGCGGTGAAAGCACATAATCCGGTTTATGTTCAGACACTGTTTCCTGCAGTATACCCGGTGGAAAATGCAATAGTCAGGTTAAACCCGCCGGTATAGGCATCCACGTCCATTACCTCGCCGGCAAAATAAAGCCCTCTTATTAACCTGGATTCCATGGTTTTCGGGTTTATTTCCCTGACGCTTACTCCTCCGGCTGTGACGATTGCTTCGTTGAAAGAACGGCAGCCTGTTATTTCTAAGGTTAGGTTTTTAAGAAGGCTTACAATCTGCTGCCTTTCTTCCCTGGTCACCTGGTTGGAAGGCTTTTCAGGCGGAATACCGCTCAGCCTCACTATAACAGGTACAAGAAGGTTTGGCAGCAGCTCGTCAAGGAAATTTTTGAACATTTTTCTGGAAAATTTTGATAAGTCGTTTTGTATCCTTTTATCAAGCTCTTCCGCAGTTAAACCGGGCATCAGATCCACTGCAAGGAAAGCACTTCTGCAGCCGGAAACTGAAAAATGGCGGCTTGCCTTTAAAATCAAAGGACCTGTAACACCGAAATGAGTAAACATCATTTCACCCGAATCACTGAACAAAATCCTGCCTTTTTTATCAAAAAGCTTAACGGCTGCGTTTTTAAGGGATAATCCCTGCAGTTCCCTGGCCCAGTTTTCTTTCACATTCAGCGGTACCAGCGACGGTTTCAGCGGAATAATCGTGTGCCCAAGTTTTTCTGCCATCCTGTGCCCGTCACCGGTGGAACCTGTACCGGGATATGATACCCCTCCTGTTGCCACTATAACGGCGTCTAGCTTCCATATTTCCCCGCTGCAAAGCCTTATTCCTGTCACATTCCCGTTTTCCGCCAGTATTTCATCCACCCTGCTGTTGAACATGAATTCAACGTTATGCATCTTTGCATATTTCAAAAGAACATCAACAACATCTTCAGCACTGTCTGATTCCGGAAAAACACGGTTATCCCGTTCAACTTTAAGCTGAAGACCCATTTCCCTGAAAAAATCCATTACATTTCTGTTTGAAAAAAGGTTCAGGGATGAATAAAGGAATCTTCCGTTTCCGGGAATGTTGGAAATAAAGGTTTCCATATCGCTGACATTGGTAACGTTGCATCTCCCGTTGCCCGTCAGCCTGATTTTCCTGCCCGCTGTATTATTTTTCTCAAATATAACAACGCGGTGCCCCCGTTCAGCCGCCCTTCCCGCGGCCATCAACCCGGCTGCACCCGCGCCTATCACTCCTACAGTTTTCATCCTGCAAACACCGTCTGTTTATGAATCTCCTTTTTCATAAACCTGATATTCGTCCCATATTCTTTCAAGTTTTTCCAGTGTTTCCTGTACCTGCTCCTTCCTTTTCAGTCCTATTGCCACGATAATAGCGTTTATAATGCTTAAAGGAGCCACGAGCGAATCCACAAAGGAATTCATGTCACTTCTTGCAAATATGGAATAATCGGCATACTTTACCAACGGTGAACTCGGGTTATCGGTAATTGCTATCGTTGTCGCACCCTGTTTCTGTACAAACTGCATTGCCTTCGTTGTCCTTCTCGAATACCTGGGAAAACTTATACCGATAACCACATCGCCTTCCTTCGCATTTATTATCTGCTCAAACATTTCGCTAACACTGGTGGTATGCACCAGCCTTACATCCTGGAAAATCAGGTTGAAATAAAAACCGAGAAAACTCGCCAGCGCTGCAGAACTTCTTACTCCAAGGATATAAATGTGCCTGGCGTTCAGTATTGTTTCAATTATTGTGTTAAAGTTCCCTTCATCTATTTCTTCCATTGTCATTTTTATTTTGTTCATGTCTGACTGAAGGACGCTTCTTAACACATTGTCCTTGTCAATCCTGCTGGAAGAAACCTCAAGCCGCTGCACAGACGTAAGCTTGCTTTTGATAATCTCCTTCAGTTTTTTCTGTAATTCGGGATAACCTTCAAACCCCAGTTCGGCAGGAAAACGCACAACGGTTGACTCACTGACGCCAACCTCCCTGCCCAGCTGGGCGGCAGTCATGAACGCTGCCTTGTCATAATGGTTAATAATATATGATGCAATTGCTTTATGACCTTTGCTGAATGTAGAGTATTTTTCCTTTATCCGGTTTAATAAATCATCCATATTCATACTTCCCCAAAATGCCAAAACCGGTTTAAAATCCGTGTTAAAGGCATCATTAAAATTTATTGGTTTACTATTTACTTTAAATATATTATTCCGCAATTCTAAAATCAAGAGCTATATAATCCTGTTATTGACCGTTCAGGATAAATTTTTCAATAACATAGGCTACACCGTCATTTTCGTTTGAAAGCGTAACAAAATCAGCAGCTTCCTTTATTTCAAAAGGTGCGTTTTCCATCGCAACGCCAAGTCCGGCATATTCTATCATTGACAAATCGTTGAACCCGTCGCCTATCGCTATCATTTCTTCCCTTTTTATGCCGTAATACTCTCCCAGTTTTTCAAGAGCAATGGCTTTCGATGCGTTAATGTCGACAAACTCGAGGAAAAAAGGCTGGGATGTATGGAAATTTACCGAAGGATTCAGCTTTCCCTGTAATTCTTTGAGAAACTCATTTATCCGGTCAACTTCATCATACCATAGAATCTTGTTTATACCTTTTTCAATCAGTTCCTCCACGTTTTCATACAATACCGGCTCCGTACCGCTAAGTTCGCTGTATTGCGCGGCCCGCTCGTCCATGCGGTTAACATAAAGCTGATTATCAGCCCATATGGCAATTGTTGTGTTGCGTTCCCTCCCGAGCCTTTCAACCTGTAATGCATCTTCTTTTCTCATCGTGCAAGAATATATTATTTTCCTGCTTTCACCGGTTATTACCATCGCACCGTTGTATGTAATAACGGGAACGTCGGCTTCCAGCTGCCTTGTTATGAGCTGGACTCCCTGTATTGGTCTTCCGCTGCATATAGCAAAAATAACCCCTTTATTTATTGCTTCATGGATTTTTTCCTTTGTTCTTGGCGTAATCTCCCTTTTGTTGTTCACAAGCGTTCCGTCAATATCAGCCGCAATCAGTTTATATTTCATCAGTACCTTCCTTCCGGTTCGGGTATTATCAGTCGCCCGACTGACACATATGTATTATAGCAGAAAAAGGTTCATCTTCAACCAGGAAACCAACTAAGGAAAACAGCATTTCGCGAATCACTCCTTTGTTTACAATCCGCAAAACAACAAGTATAATAGATTCTGCTCATGCTTTTGATTCAGAATACAATTGAAGGAGGCCATTGGTTTTGAGGCTCAGAAATGTACCGAAATCACTGGATTTCGTATTCATTCATCCGAACTACGTCAATCAGCCTGAAAACTTCTGCGGAAAATGGGCTGAAGAATATTTCCGCAATGCAAACCCGGTACACCTGGAAATAGGTTCCGGTAAGGGCAAGTTCATAATAACGCATGCAAATCAGAATCCCGGCGTTAACTATATTGCCATGGAAAAATACCTGCCGGTTCTCGGCAAGCTGATACAAAAACTGCCTGAGGAAGGTATACCGAACCTTGCAGCAGTCAACGCGGACGCCGAAAAATTACTGGAATATTTCGGCGAAGGGGAACTGGAGACAATTTATCTTAATTTTTCAGATCCATGGCCGAAAAAGAGACATACCAAGCGCAGGTTAACCAACATAAAATTCCTTGAACTTTACAAAAAGGTATTGAAAGACGAAGGCCGGATAATTTTCAAAACCGATAACCGTGATTTCTTTGAATTTTCAATTGAACAGTTTGAACTTGGCGGATTTGCCCTGAAGGATATTACCTATGACCTGCACAACAGCCCGTATGCGGAAGGAAATATAACCACCGAATATGAAGAAAAATTTATAAGCCTGGGCCAGCCGATTTACAGGCTTATTGCCATTAACAGCAAAACTTAAAACCCGGACTTACCAAAATAACTCATGTTTCTTATTGACATTTCATACATAAGTATTGTATACTTTAATTCGTCACATAAAGGGGAGTAGCTCAGCTGGTAGAGCAGCGGTCTCCAAAACCGCGGGTCGTGGGTTCGAATCCTGTCTCCCCTGCCAAACAAAAGCCTGTAATCGTAATGGTTACAGGCTTTTGTTATTTGTTTTCATATACCGTGAAGCCTGTCTGCTCCTTATCTGTTTTTTATAAAATATATATTTAATCATCTTGTTGGTTTCTATTCCCCACTTTATTATGGTATAATTCTTAACAAGATTAAGAAAGTGATGCAAACGGAAGATGTTTTTGAACTGCCGGAACAGGAACCAGGAGGTAGCACTGGTGGAAGATAAGGTTTTTGAATTACTGGAAAAAATGTATGTTGAGTTTTCGGAATTCCGAAAAGAAACGCGTGAGGAATTGAAGGAACTGAAAAAAGATATCATCCGCATTGAAAATGAACATGGCAAAAAGTTTGATGCTCTTTTCGACGGTTATAAACAGCTTGCGGAAGGGCAAAAAGAACACGGCAGGTTTTTGGATCGTATTGAAACCAAGCTGGACAACCTCTCTCTGACAGTAATCAGCCATGAATCAAAGCTTGAAATCCTGGAAGGCGGACGCAAAAAGAAATCATAATCACCGTAAACCTTTAGTGAAATATACCTGCCAGTTAGAAACCTGAAGTTCCGGAATATTTTTGATAAATAATAAAACTTATTACTTAACCAGTTCCAGCAGCCTGTATACTATAACCGCCATTTCCTGCCTTGTGCACGGCATTGCGGGATAAAAATATCCCTGTTCGCTGCCAACCATTATACCTTCATCGAATACATTCTTCACTGCATCCTTTGCCCAGTTTGCGACCTGCTCATAATCTTTTATTTTATTGTCACTCTTTAACAATTCTTCATCAATTTTATACAATTCATATTTTTCAATAATATCGATAAGTTTCTGCGGATAATCTGGATCTGTGGCATACCCTGCTCTCCATACTTCATATGCAGCTTCCCTGTAGTCTTTTGCCTGTAAAACCTTTGTATACTGTGGTTTCTGCAGCAATAAGGCATGATCGGTGATACTGTCGCTGATATTACCGTATTTTCTGAATTTGGCTTCGGTAACAATCCATTCATTATTTGAATATTCCCTGGTTTGCATAATCACATAATCATAGCCGTAAGTCCATTTGAGCCCAAACAGGTTATTGGCTTCTTTTGCCAATGCGCTCGTCCCCCAGTTGGATTCCAGGATTGCCTGGGCAATTGTCAGTGAAGGCAAAACCATGTATTGATTGTAGGATTGTATTGCTGCGTCCTTTATAAGGTTAATAAAATTCATCTGTTCAGGACTTGCATTTATCAAAAATAAATTTTCAGCCGTCATTTAACATATCCCCTTGCAGTAAACATCTTAACCGGCATATTCACTGTACTAAACCAATAAATTTAAACTGACAACAGCAAAATACCTTATAGTAGTTATAATATAAAGCCCGGCTGTCTTTTGTGACATTCTTGAACTTGATTTAAGCAAATTGCAATAAACTGGCACGATATTAAAAACAAAGAATAAAGAAGAGGCTCCGCATGGGCCGACCGAACCGCACCCCGGGCCGGGACACGGACTTTGTTCCCATGGTTCCAGTTTGATTATATAATACTGATGTCATTACATCACGACGATATAAATATGAAATACAGGATTAATTTCCATTGCCGTACTTCAGAAGATTTATTAATTCGAATCGTTTCCGCAAAACTAACTCCGGAATTTATCATCATGCAGTATACCGTATCGTCGTTTTCAGGCATCAGATAATAAGCCGGCGTATTTGGTTCTGGCAAAAATGTAAGTTCAATTTGCCTGCAGATAAATTCTTATTTCCCTGCTAAAAATCTTTGTTACCCGCAACCAAAGCATGGAAAAAATAAGTATAATCAATAAGACAATGTTATTTTGGTTGCGTAATTTACTCAAAAGAATGCTATAATGGTTATTACCGGTTTATTTTTTTTTGACAGGAGGGAAGAATGTGTTGGAAGATAAGATTTCAAAATTTAAATCGGTACTGAAAGGCCATACCGAGTTAAGAGCGCAGGTCAATACCAAAAGACGCGTGACTCTTCTTAACGGAAACCTGGTAAACAATCTAAGATCCGAAGAAAGCGGTGTTTCGGCCAGGGTATACAAAAACGGTGTATACGGATTTGCATCAAGTGCAGAATACAGCGATGAAAAAATTAAAGCCGTCCTGGCTGCTGCTGAAGAAAATGCCGGATTTATGGACTTGCATATTAAGAAAAACAAGCCCATGTTCCCATCCGTAGGATCAGGGAAAAAGGAACTTCAGTATACCGTCAAGGACGTGGAACAAAAGGTTTTCATAGAATTCGCTAAAGAAATCGATGCTTACATAAGCACCAAGTATCCAAATCTTGCGAGCCGTACTGTAACCGCCTTTTCCGACAGTATGGAAAAACTCCTTGTTGTAAGCGACGGATGCGATTCCCATTCCCTTATTCCGCGAAGCTATGTTTACCTTTTTATGACTGCCAATGCCAATGACGGAACTACGGTCGAACTGTTCAAGCCAGTAGGCGGATTCGGATATTTCAGTGATATTTTTACTGATCCCGCCGCTCTGTACGAAGACATTGACAACCTGTACAGCGATCTTATGAAAAAAGCCGAAGGTGTATACTGCGAAGCTGGCTACAAGGATGTTGTAATGCATCCGAACCTGGCAGGCATTCTTGCCCACGAAGCAGTCGGACATCCGGTGGAAGCCGATTTGGTACTCGGCGGTTCAGTTGCTGCGCATAACCTGGGAAAACAGGTAGCCAGCGAACTGGTTACGATGGTGGATTTTGCACATACAGCACTGGGAGAAACCGTACCTCTGCCTGTTTATGTTGACGACGAAGGAACTCCTGCTGAAGACGCTGTTCTGATTAAAGACGGTATCCTGGTCGGATATATGAATAACAGGGAAACCGCCCAGCATTTCGGTATGAAACCGCAGGGAAATGCCCGCGCCTACCTGTTCTCTGATGAACCGCTGATCCGCATGAGAAATACGGCCATCCTTCCCGGAAAAGACAAGCTTGAAGATATGATAGCCGCGATTGACGATGGTTACTATTTAATTGAACCCAATAACGGTCAGGCCGATACAACAAGCGAATTCATGTTCGGAGTCTGCATGGGCTACGAAATCAAGAAAGGCAAGCTCGGAAGAGCTATCCGCGATACAACTATTTCGGGCGTTGCATTTGAAATGCTCAAAACAGTGGACATGTTGTCAGACGACATGGTTTGGTTAAGCGCAGGAGTCTGCGGGAAAAAACAGCCTATGCCTGTTGGAATGGGCGGTCCTGCAATCAAATGCAAGGTCAACATCGGTGGAAGATAAGGAGGTATTACAATGATGACAAACAGAGAAATTGCCGAATATACCCTTGACGCCCTGAAAAAGGCCGGCGCAGATCATGCCCAGTGTATTGTATCCACCGGTAAAGTGGACGAATTCAACGTGGACGGCGGCGAATTCAGTTTGCTGAGAACGCTTTTCAACAGCAATATTACAATGAAAGCCTTAAAGGATGGTAAAAAAGGTATAATCTCTGCAAACAGGCTGGATAAGGAGTCGATTGACAAAGCAGTGCAGGAGTGTATCGCAGCTGCGGAGTCTTCAGTAAGTGATGAAGCGGAAGCAATCGCTCCGAAAATCAGGAATGCAAACTTTACTGCCGGAGTTCTTGAACCTGACAGGGATAAACTGTTTGACAGGATTAAGGAATTCGTTGCTGATGTGAAAAACGATTACCCGAAAATAATTCTTGAACAGGTGATTTCAAAATACTCTTCAGGCGAAAGCGTATTTATGAATACCAACGGTGTTGAATTCACATATACCTGCGGAAATTACGACATTAATGCGATGTTTTCAGCCCATGAAGGTGAAAAATCCTCTTCATTCAACTACTACTATGCATTATTTGATTCCCTGGACAGGAAACTGATTGACATTGGAATGCAAAGAACGCTTTTTGCAGAAAGTGAACGTCAAATCGACACGAAACCCTTCCCGGGGAAAACCGTAGGCAAGGTAATAATTTCTCCTGCATGCCTTGCAGAGATGCTGTTTATTGCCTTCGGAAACTTTATCTCGGATGCCACAATCATAGACAAAACAAGTCCCTGGATATCCATGCTTGGAAAGCAGGTGGCATCGGAAAAGCTGTCGGTTTATACAAAACCGCTGGATGAAAGGGTTGTATGCGGCGAAAGGTTCACAGGCGACGGCTTTATGAGCGAAAACATGGAAATTATCAAAAACGGTGTTCTTAAGAATTTCTACCTCTCGAACTACGGTTCCAGGAAAACAGGTTTCCCGAGGGCACTGAACTTAAGCCAGAACCTGTTCGTCGATCCCGGCGATACAAGCCTGGACGAACTTATTAAAAACGTCGACCGCGGAATCATTATGAACAGATTTTCGGGCGGACAGCCGTCTACTAACGGCGATTTTTCAGGTGTGGCAAAGAACAGTTTCTTAATTGAAAACGGGAAAATAACCCATGCCTTAAGTGAAACAATGGTAAGCGGAAATCTGGCGGACATGTTCAAAAACATAATAGGCATATCCTCTGAAACGGTATGCGATGGTATCACCGTTCTCCCTTATATCCTGTTTGACGGTATAACCATTTCAGGAAAATAATATTAGGCTTATCATTTTACTGTACCCGGGATTAAGAATAATCCCGGGTTTTTATTTTACATATAACATATATTGTCACTTATTATCCGGAACCAACTCAGGATAATACACGTCAATAAGATATGACCGCGGTTAGCAGGAAGGCAGCCTGATTTTCAGGCAATGGGTACCTGAGCAGCCACAGCAGGTGTGACGATAAAAAACACAGTTAAGAAGGAGACATAACAACTATGAGAAAACTATCAGTTATTGCTTTGATTATAATTCTAATTTTAAATTTCGCAGCGTGCGGAAATAATCAAACGCCCGCAGACAATAAAACGGGCGATTCCATACTTGATGAAAGCCTTGAATCAATACTAAAAAAAATATATGATACCGCTGATCTGAGTGATAATTTCAGGGAATTCGTGGAAAACGGGCTTCAAACCACCGTTGTCACCGAAGAAAGATGCGCATATTACCTGGGTAAGGAAGATATAGAGTTTGAAGAGGCTCTGGCTTCCGAACCGATTATGATGCCCTCGGCATATGAACTGACTCTTGTCCGGGTCAAAAAAGACGCAGATGTGGAAAAAATTAAAAATGAAATCAGGGAAAACGTTGACCCGAATAAATGGATTTGCGTCGGCGTGGACCCGGAAAACATAATAGTTGACAATATCGGCAACGTTATAATTATCATAATGAGCGACTATGAAGGGAAAGCCCTCCATGAGGCATTTCTTGCGCTGAAAGGTCAGAAATAAAATCATGGTATTCTCCAGTATAAGCTTTCTGTATTATTTCCTGCCTGTGGTTTTATTGTTTTACTTTATTGTACCCTTTAAGTCGAAAAACCTGGTTTTGCTTGTTTCAAGCCTGATCTTCTATTTTTGCGGTGAACCGGTTTACCTTTTCCTTATGCTTGCCGTATCACTGTCAGGCTACCTTCACGGTTTGTGGATAAACAGGGCCAAAAACGGGAGATATGCGAAAATCTCGCTTATCTCCTCGGTTTTTTCCTGTGTTGCCCCTTTATTGGTTTTCAAGTATGCAGACTTTGTGTCTGAAAATATCAACCGGCTGTTCGGACTGAACATACCCATGCTGAATCTTGCTTTGCCTGTAGGTATAAGTTTTTATACATTTCAGATCCTTTCCTATATTCTTGACGTATACATGGGAAATGCAAACGTACAGAGGAGCTTTATTGACTTTGCTGCTTATGTGTCGCTGTTCCCGCAGCTTATAGCCGGGCCTATAGTCAGATATACAACCGTTGAAAGGGAACTTTCAGAACGGACCCATTCACTGAAAGAAATGGCCTTAGGTATTAACCGGTTTATCATAGGGCTTTCGAAAAAAGTCCTTATTGCAAACACACTGGGAGACTTCGGAAAAATCATAGCGGGCCTGGAAAACAAAACTGTATTCGGTTTCTGGTTAGCGGCCATTATATTTACGCTGCAGATTTACTATGATTTTTCGGGCTACAGTGATATGGCCGTCGGCCTTGGACGCATATTCGGTTTTCATTTCCCAGAGAATTTCAACTATCCGTTTATTTCAGCAAGCATTACCGAGTTCTGGAGAAGGTGGCATATATCACTGGGAACATGGTTCAGGGACTATGTCTATATACCTCTCGGAGGTAACCGTAAAGGAACTCTGATATGGCTCCGGAACATTTTCATTGTATGGTTACTTACCGGATTCTGGCATGGCGCTGAGTGGAATTTTATACTGTGGGGTCTGTACTTCGCAGTGTTTCTAAGTCTTGAAAAACTGTTGTTTTTGGATTTGCTCGAAAAAACGCCCCGCCTGTTAAGGCATGCATATACGCTGTTTATCATCATAATCAGCTTTGCACTGTTTAACGGTGACGGAATGAATGAATGCATCCATAACATAAAAGGAATGTTCGGCATGCTGAACGTACCGTTTTCGAACGCTGAAATACTTTATTATTTCAAAAGCTGCATTGTAACGTTATTAGTTGCAGTTGTCGGCTCCACTCCCCTGCCTAAAACATTTATAAAGAAACTTAAGGAATACGGAACAATGGGCAGCATACTGGAAATAGCGGAACCGGTAACACAGGCTTTAATGCTGATCCTTGTCACCGCTTACCTTATTGACGGTTCATTCAATCCGTTTTTATATTTCAGGTTTTAATGCAACCTGATACTGATAGTTTCATGCAGTGTTTGCCTGCAGATGCTGTGTAAAAGAGGTTATTATGGAAAAGATTAAAAACATTGCAACAATCGTTTTGTTTACAGCAATAATATTCTGCTTTTCCATCGCGAATATAATCGTTCCGGATGCGGGGATATCCTTCAGCGAACGGCGCTCTTTAAAGCAGTTTCCTTCATTTTCCGTCCGGGATGTCCTTAGTGGTGATTTTTTCAGTAATTTCGAAAAATATGCACTAGACCAGTTTGTTTTACGCGACAGGTTCAGAAGTATTAAAGCATTTATGAATTTTAATGTATTTAAGCAGAAGGACTATAACGGGATTTACATCATTAACGGCAATATCAGCAGGATTGATTACCCTCTTAATGAAAAAGCAGTCATGTATGCCGCAGACAAAATCAGCAGTATATATACCAGGTACCTCAGTAACATTAGCGCCGCCTATGCAGTAATACCCGACAAAAACTACTTTCTCGCAAGGGATAACGGGTATCTCTGCATGGACTATGACATAATGCTCGGAATCCTTGCTGAAAACATACGTGGCGTAAAGTATATCAATATCTTCGGAACACTTTCGGCTGACGATTATTACCGTACCGACATTCACTGGAGACAGGAAAGGATTATACAAACTGCCGACAAACTGCTTGAAGAACTGGGAACAGGGGTAAAAGCCTCGGATGTGAGCTATACCGTTAAAAGACTATATCCTTTTTATGGCGCATATTATGGCCAGGCTGCCGTAGCGACAGAACCCGACACCCTTGTTTACCTCACAAATGACAATATTGAAAAAGCACGGGTTTTTGACCATTACTACAGCGAATATGGCAGTATATATGAACCCGAAAAATTCACCGGTGTGGATCCGTATGAAGTTTTCCTTGCAGGCCAGAAACCTGTTGTTACCGTTGAAAACCCTAACAGTGAAACAAACAGGGGCCTGCTGCTTTTCAAGGATTCTTTCGGAAACAGCATAGCCCCGTTATTGCTTGCCGGGTATTCCAGGATAACCCTTATTGATCTTCGCCTTGTGTCATCCGATGCGCTTGGTGACTTAATAGACTTTTCTGAATACCATGATGCACTGTTTTTATACTGCACTCAAACCCTGAACAATGGCTACATGCTGAAATAGATCATTCAAGTTCACTGAGCCACAATGCAGCACTGGCATCGCTGGGCATCCGCCAGTCCCCTCTTGGCGAAAGGCTTACCGTACCCACTTTAGGCCCGTCGGGCAGGCATGATCTTTTGAACTGTTGGGTGAAAAATCTTCTGTAAAACACTTTAAGCCATTTTTTTATCGTGTCTTCATCGTACTGATCGTTGAATGCCAGCCTTGCAAGATAAAGGATTTTTCCAGGTTCGGCACGGTAGCGTATCATATAGTACAGGAAAAAGTCGTGCAGTTCGTAAGGACCTATTATATCCTCGGTTTTTTGCTCAATTTCCCCTTTCTCGTTAGGCGGAGTAAGTTCGGGAGATATCGGGGTATCCGCAATGCTTTTCAGGATCCCGGATGTTTCCTCATCCGTTTCATTCTCCGCATACCATATTACCAGGTATTTTACCAGGGTTTTCGGGATTCCGCAGTTAACCGAATACATGGACATATGATCCCCGTTATATGTGCTCCATCCCAGCGCCAGTTCGGACAAATCCCCTGTTCCGATCACAAGGCCGCCTTCCCTGTTCGCTATATCCATCAGTATCTGGGTGCGCTCCCTTGCCTGGACATTTTCATACGTTACATCATGGATACCGGGATCATGCCCTATATCCCTGAAATGCTGAAGGCATGCAGCTTTTATGTCTATCTCGCGGAAGTCTACCCCCATTGACTTCATAAGTTTCACGGCATTTTCATACGTCCTGTCGCTTGTTCCGAATCCCGGCATTGTAACGGCAATTATGTTTTTCCTCGGCAGGCTGAGGATGTCGGCTGTCTTGCATGCAACCAGGAGCGCAAGGGTGGAATCCAGTCCTCCGGATATGCCAATAACCATTTTTTTGAGCCCGGTATGCGTAATCCTTTTGGCAAGTCCGGCAGTCTGGATGGAGAATATTTCACTGCACCTTTCATTGCATTCTGCATTGTTTTCCGGTACAAACGGGTGTTTATTTATTTTCCGCAGAAGGTTCTCAAGCTCAAAAGAAACGGGTTCAAGCGTTATTTTTCTGCCTGAAAAGTTCAAATCGGGCTGTGCGAAAAATGTGGTGTTAATCCGTTCATGGTAAAGTCTTTTTATGTCCACGTCCTGCATAATGAGCTGGGATTCCGTAACAAAACGCATGTTCTCGGCAAGCAGCGTTCCGTTTTCGGCTATCAGAGCCTGTCCGCCGAAAACAAGATCGGTTGTTGATTCCCCAACCCCGCATGAAGCGTACACATATGCAGCCATACACCTGCCGGACTGGCTTTTCACAAGCAGTTTCCGGTACTCATTCTTTCCTATTGTTTCATTGCTTGCCGAAAGATTGCAAAGAATAACCGCGCCGTTTTTTGCCTGGAAGCTGGACGGCGGTATCGGCATCCATAAATCTTCACAGATTTCAACTGCAAAACTCAGTTCAGGAGTTGATTCATCCTGGAAAATCAGTTCACTTCCGCAGGGAATTACCTGTCCGAAAAGATACACCGAATCGGCTTTAAGACTGCTTCCTTCATGGAACCAGCGTTTTTCATAGAACTCGTTATAGTTCGGCAGGTACCTTTTCGGCACAATACCCCGGATTTTCCCGTTCTGGACCACTGCTGCACAGTTGTACAGCTGCTGGTTAATCAGCAGCGGAAGGCCGACCACAAAAACATTTTTATGGCCGGATGATTTATCTGCAATTTCCTTCAGTGATTTTAAAGCCATGTCCAGCAGCAGCGACTGCTGAAAAAGGTCTCCGCATGTATATCCTGTTATGCAAAGCTCAGGAAATACCGTTATATAAACATCATTTGCCATGGCTTTTTCCATTATTTCAATTATCTTCTGCGTATTAAACCGGCAGTCTGCAACCCTTACCTCGGGCACTGCCGCACCCACACGAACAAATCCGTATTTCAGCAAAAATATCACCTGTCTTCTGTAAATAAAATAAAATAAAATTTTTGCGAAAAATAAACACCAATGTCATTATATTATTATCAAATACAGCACGTTTTTTACTTCAATGTCAAGTACTTTTTTAATATTATAGCACAATCTCTTTTACCTGGCTTACAAATTATATGTTTTAGTTTTTTGCAATCCTATCAAGCAATTCATCCTGGCATTTCTTAATTTCATCGAAATTCATATTCGGAATATAGAATTTTTCAAGCTCATCATGCTTTTCCCTGGCTTTCTTTATCGTTTCAACTGCCCTGTTCAGAAGCATTTTGAAGTAATTGCCGTTAAATTCTATTTCTTCCTTGTATCTTCGGATTACCGAATCATCAAGTAATTTGTTCAGATCTATTTTTTCCGTGTATTTGACATCGGCATGGTGTGATTCATTTGAAGTAGTCAGCGATATATCCAGTTCGGGTATTACAAGGTGTTCAAGCTTATGCGGGTTAAGAGCACAGTAATATGATTCCGTATACAGTCCCCTTTCAGTTGCGCAGTTTCTGGCCTTTTCCAGGAGTTTTTCGGTTCCCGTACCGGGTTTTCCTTCAATGACAACAACCTTTTTTGTTGTAAGAAGCGAAGGAAGGTAATTTACAAGCCCGTCGGGCGTAATCGCCGATGCAAACATGTGCCTCTGTTTTCCTTCCTTTTCCGCAATATCAATTCCGGCAAATATTTCTTTTATTATTCCGGAGATAACGGCATTGGCCTTTCCGCGATCCATTGCCATGCCGTAAATAACTTCGTTGTCACGGTACAGGCTGTAACCCGCCTGTAAATACCTGTAGGCTCTCCGGAACAATTCACCTATTTCGGCATTTACCGCGCATATTCCTTCCCTGTTTACCGTTAATCCTTCATTGTTCCAGAACCGGCCGAGATTTATAATCTCATCTACGGCTCCCGGATTTTTCGGATCCACAACATGAGGAGCAGTGCCGTCCATTATTGAAATACCCTTTTCGGGGAAAACAACAGCGTCAAGGCTTGACGGATCACTGGAACAGTGTATGAATTCTGTTTCGTATCCTTCGTTGCACAAAGCTTCTGCTATGTTTTTCATGAAAGTTGACTTGCCCGTTCCCGGACCGCCTTTCAGTATATAAATTCTTTCGGCCCATTCCTGGGGAAGAATATGGTCAAAATAGCTGAAAAAGCCTTCTGACGTGTTTCCACCGGCAAACATATGCCTTGTTCTGCCCTTTGACATCAGAATACCTCCCGGCAAAATCACTGAAATTTGCTTGCAAGATCAATCTTGGTATATCAGTCAGTTCGTTTATTATATGATATAAACCGGGAAATTATAATGTTACATTGACAGACGGCTTATGAACTGCAGTATGAACAGTTATTCAGAACTGACTGAAAAGCTTTCATGCCGGTTTGTCATTTCCATTTTTTCCTTCTGTTAAGCAACGCGCCGATGTGATTAGTTTCACCGGGAACCTGCTGTTTTTCAGTTTCCTTATCAGCTTTACCATTTTTAACATCTGCCCCCGCTTTGGAAAGGTTATACGGAGCTGGACCTTTCTCTGCCAAGGAATCTGATAAGCCGTCTTTATTGCGTGTCACCGCTACAAGCCCGGTTCTTCGTTCAAGGTTAATCCTGTCCGCAACACCGGCCAGCAACGGAGCTATCCTTTGGCTGTAAAACTCGGTCAGCCGGTCCATCGGCACCTGGAGTTTTCTTATTGCAATGTCCATGAGAAGCAAAACCAGTGACATTACTATAAAAAGATTGGTTATGTTTTTGGTTCCGCCCGTATTTTGTACTTCACCGGCAAAAACCTGCGAAGGATCGTCAATAATCCTTCCTCCTCCTGCCTTTGCCAGCTTCTCAAGAAAGCTTCCTGTATCCTGCAGAACCCTGTATTCAACCGGATACGGCATTATTAAGCCGGTGCTGATGTTACTGCCGCTGTCATCACCGACAGTCTTCAGGTTAATAATATACGCTCCCGGATCCTGTTGTTCAATTATTCCTTCATACACGCCCGGGTCCTTTACCTGAAGGCTTATTTCCGATGCAGTGCCGTCGGGTGAAACAATAACCCCTTCAATAACCTCCGCCTGGGGTATTTCATTCCCAAATGTAAGCGTTATTACCCCCTTGCCGTCTTTTAGCCCGGTATCTACCGTATAGCCAGTATCTATATTTTTCTGTATCAGCCAGCTCACCAGGTTTCCCCAGAATTTAGGCGCATCCTGCCACAATGCCCATTGGGCCGACCAGGCACCCTGGATATCCGAAGTCCACGAGGCTGTCCTTCCCAGCCCGTATTGCCATACGGCGAGAACGGGATCTTCTGTATCACTCCTGAATACCGTCCTGGCAGCAGGCTTAACTGTTGTCCTCACGTATCCGTCAAGGGGAGGCACTGCTGCTATTTCTTTAAGAAGACCCATTGAAGTAACGGGTTCGGGATAGAAACGCCGGTTCTGAAGGTATTTCTGCCCTGCAAGAAATGTTTCTTTTGCAAAAATACTCGGAATATCGGAAAATTCATCGGTATAATAATACCTGCCGTTCCCTCCGTAAGCCAGGGCTTTCAGCAGAAGCGTGTCCGCTCCCTGCCCCACTGCAACGGTGGACAGTGTAATACCGTCTTCATTCAGCCCGTAAATGATTCTTTCATACCCATATTTTTCTGCCTGGCCGTCTGTTAACAGTATAATATGCTTCAGCCTGGTGTCCCTTTTGCGTAAATCCTGCCAAGCCTCTTCAAGGGGATGAAGTATCTGCGTTCCTCCTCCCGGTCTTATTGAACCAATCAGATCAACGGCTTTTTTCTTGTCGGTAAGGGGTTCAGTTCTGATAACCCACTGTACTGCATCGTCAAAAGCTATAACACCAAGCCAGTCGCTATCCTCAAGCACTTCCGCGGCCCGTATTGCCGCTTCCTTTGCCAGTTCCAGCTTTGATATGCCGTATTCACCGTCAGCCATACTGCCAGACTTGTCAATCACGAGCACAAGGCCCAGGCTGGGTTTCTCTTCTTTCCTGGTTATATCCATCTCTACAGGCAAAACCGTTTCCAGCAGCGTCCCTTTATATCCGCCGGGAGCATAGCTGTTTTCACCGCCTGTAACAAGAAGTCCCTTGCCATGATGCTTTATTGCTTGTTCCAGAAGGGTTACAAAACCTTCATTAAGCCATTCGTAATTTATATCTACAAGCACAAAGGCATCGTACTTCATGATTTCCTGCAGCGTAACAGGTACTTCGCCGGGATTTACCCTGGCAATCTGCGCATATTCCTCCAAATACTGTACCAGGTTTTCTCCGCTGTTCCCCTGTTCCACAAGCATAATCCGCGGCTTGTCAAGAACCTGGGTAAAACCTGAAAGCTGATTGTTCTGAAGCACAGTATCGTTGTCTGCAGCAATCTCCGCCATATATGTAATCATGCCGCTCTCTTCGGCGGTATCGGTAAAAACGAAAACGTTCTCGCCCTTATAAAGCTCAACGGTCTTTTCCTGGGCGAGAGTCCGGTTCTGATACAGCCTTATAACTGCATTCGTGTTGACGTTACTTGTTATTTTCAGCGATATGTCAAAACGCTCTCCGGCATTCACCTGCTTTGGAGCGTTCAATTCCTCAATCTGGACTTCATCCTGGATATCATCACGTACTGGAACAATATCAATCGTGTAGCCCAGGCGGTTAAGCATCTTTGCTTTTTCCAGGGCGTTTCCTGCCGTTTCTTTTCCGTCGGTAAGAAGAACAAGCCTTTTTGCAGTATTCTCAGGCATTATTGACTGGGCAAGCGTCAGTGCATTCTCAATATTAGTACCTTCCGTATTTATCCTGGTATCCAGTGAAAAATCCCTGCTGATTTCGCCCGGCATTTTTACAGCCGCTGCCCCTTCGGCAAAGGAAACAAGCCCGGCAATATCCTTATTGGTTGCATAACCCAGGGCTTCCCGGACGAATGTGCTGATTTCATTCCTGCTTTGCTTCAGGCTGTCGGACATGTCCGCAATGAATATCGTTGCCGTTCGGCTAAAGGACGATTTTATATTCGGGGAAGCCATTGCCAATACAACGCAGATCATCAGCATTACCCGGAAAACCATTATGATGCGTTTTTTTATTGCAGAGCCTAAATGAATCCTTTTTCCTGTTATAAGTACAAAGGCAGCAAGCACGGGAATAAGTGCCAGCACCCATGGATAGTCAAACGAAACTCCTGTTTGCATAATACCACCATTCAAAGCAAATTATTGCCGCAGCCAGGGCCATAAGCGGCAGTATGAGCTTTATCGACTGTTTTCTTAAAGGGACACTGGCATAATATCCAATATCGGCATCAGTACCGCTGTATGATTTTTTTTCCATCATCCATTCGTCGGGAATATTGACATCAAACGCCGTGCTCAGATTTCCGCTGTCCCGGATCTGTTCAAGTATATAGATTCCCGGAATGCCTGTGTCCAGAAAAGGCTCAGCAGGTACAGGCGGTGAAATCTGCAGGCGCTTTCCGTCAGGCGTATGGACATATGCCCTGACAGTATCGGGACTTAACCGGAACTGCACAGCATCACCTGCATGAACCTGGCCAACGATCGTCCCCCTTGCAGGCGCGTATTCATTTATTATATTTGAAACCAGGATTGGAAATTCGGTTTTCAGCGGAAGATCAGTATCGAGCAGATTAAACCCGAATATTAAAACTTCAGTACCGCCTATAACACCCTCCATTATTATCGGGTTCCCGTTATACTCCATTATTACGTCAGCCCAGCCGGGTTTTTCCATTATGCGTGTCCTTCCTACGGCAAAAGTAAGTTTGTCCAGGTACTTGAAGATTTTATGAGCCGATGGGCTAACTACGGGGGTATCCATCCAGTCACCGACAGGAAACAGGCTATTCGGTGAAGGCGAAAAGACTATGACGTTTCCGTCGCCGGGAAGTTTATCCGGCATCATCCCGTCAAATATATACAGGTCAAAACCTTCAAAAACGGCACCATCCGGGGATGTTCTCGCAGTTTCCACACCATCAATCAGCGAAAGCAGTTTTTCAAGGAATATGTTTCCTTCGGTAACAAGAAGCACTTTTACGGCTTCTTCAGCCTGTATGGCTTCATATGCACTGTTGTCATCGGGAAGTATGTCACCTGTTTCTATGCTTACCTTTAGTGTTTTTACCGTATCCGGGATTCCATCCCACCATATGGTCTTTGTCTGATTCCCGGGTATTGTAACCCATTTTGAATCGAGAAATTGCTCATCGCCATACAGGCTTACGGCAATTTCCGCCGTATCCTCACCCTGGTTCCGTATAACGCTCATTGCAGTAATACCGTTTCCTGTCCTGGTGTGGGAAAAACCCGTAACGGCAAAATTATTCGACTGTTTTTTATACTCGGCAAACTGTATCGTTTCGTTACCGAACCTGAAAGGAGTATCAGAAAAAAGAACAATCTTCGCATCCGGATCCTGTTTTTTCAGGGACAGAATTAATTCTTCAGCCTTTTCTGCATCCACATAGCCGGATGATTGGCTGATTGATTCAATGCTTTTTTTTACATCTTCCTTTGACGCCGAACCGTAAATCAGCACATCGGCTTCTTTTCCGATGCTTACAACCGTTACCCGGCTGTTTCCCGGAAGACTTTCAACATACTCCGCGGCATCCTTTTTCGCGGCGTCAAGCCTTGTTGGCTTTATATCATTTGAAGACATGCTTAAGGAATGATCAATTACAATAATTACCGAACCATTTGCCCCGGAGTCAACCCTGACCGAGAGACCGGACAGTGCAAGAACTATAAGCACTGCCGCAAGTATCTGCAAAAACAGCAACAGGCTTTTCTGCAGCTTCTGCCACGGAGTTCTCACCTGCATGTCACTCAGGACACGGCTCCATAAAACAAGGCTTGGTACGGTTACCTTTTCCCTTTTTTGCTTAAGTATATAAAGCAATATAATTAACGGTACGGCCAAAAGGCCCCAAAAACCATACGGAGTTTCAAAAGACAAAAACCTCACCCTTCAGGCGGTTATTGATTTCAGCATCATATCAACGGGCATATCCGAAGTCAGGATCGAATGACGGACACCCAGTCTCCTGCACTGTTCACGGATTTTCGCCAGATGCTGCTTTAACGCCTCTTCATACTTTTTCAGCAAAGCACTTGAAACGGTAACTTCCGTTCTTTCTCCGGTTTCGCTGTCCACAAGCTCAAGGGCACCGCTTACCGGCGGCGACATTTCCTCCGGTGAAAGAATAACGCACAGGAAAACGTCCTGGTTTTTATATTTCAGGTACTTAAGCCCGTCTTCCAGGTCATCCTGCAAAAGCCCGTCGGTAATAACAACACTGACCCCGCGACCGGTTTTCCACTCCATGCTTCTCAGCGCACTGAACAAACTGCTTTTGCCTGACGCATTCAAACCCGAAAGAAGGTTGTCAACCTCAATATAGGACGACTGGGTACGGTACGGGCCGTATGTGCCCTGGACTTTCTCGTTCCATGGATTTATATATACACTGTCATATGCCAGCAGGCTTATATACGCAACTGCTGCGGCCAGGCGGCGTGCAGCGGTGAACTTGTCAGGATTCCCGTAATCCATTGACCGGCTGATATCGGGAAAAATACTGACAGGGGCTTCCCTTTCTTCCATGTAAAGCTTTACAAAAAGCCTGTCAAAACGCCCATAGGCATTCCAGTCTATGCGCCTGAAATCATCCCCCGGTGCATATTCCCTGAAGTCAGAAAATTCAACTGAACTTCCTTTGCTCTTCGACTTTCTGTTACCTGTTGCCAGTCCGGAAACGGGCAGTTTTATCTGCATTGAAAGAGAATGTATTTTCCTAAGCTCTTCGCTGTTCAGAATCTTCACGGAAAAGTTTTCACATCCTTTATTATCCCGTCTATTATCATGTCAGGCGTGATATTGTCCGAAACGGCATCAAAGTTTAAAAATATCCTGTGACGCAATGAAGGATACGCAACTGTCTGAATATCTTCAAAGGAAACATTGTATCTGCCGCATAAAAGAGCCCGTATTCGTGCGGTACTGATAATTGCCTGAGCACCCCGGGGACTTGACCCGTAACGCACATATTTTTTTACCATTTCAGGCGAGCTGTCGTCATCAGGCCGTGTTGCAACAACAATCCTGACAGCGTAATCGAGAACGGGCTCAGCTATGGGAATTTCTTTTGCAGCCTTCTGTATCATGATCACTTCATCCGCATTGGTAACCGTCTCCACCGTTTCCTCGGTGTTTGTCGTGGTTAATTTTATTATATCCTTCAGCTCATCAAACCCTGGGGAAGGCACGTTAAGCTTGAACAGGAACCTGTCCATCTGGGCTTCAGGCAGCGGATAAGTGCCTTCCATTTCGATCGGGTTCTGGGTTGCAAGTACAAAAAAAGGTTCGGGCAATTTATACGTAGTGTTTGCCACGGTAACCGTTTTTTCCTGCATGGCCTGCAGCATTGCACTTTGCGTTTTCGGAGTGGCGCGGTTTATTTCATCCGCAAGCACAATGTTGCTGAATATCGGACCCGGCTGGAAACGAAACATCCCTTCACTGCTTTCATTCCTGTCGATTATGTTTGTTCCCGTAACATCTGCGGGCATGAGATCAGGTGTAAACTGGATCCGCGAAAATTCAAGGCCCATAACCTTTCCCAGTATGTTAACAAGCCTTGTTTTGCCAAGGCCGGGCATACCTTCAAGCAGTACGTTTCCTCCCGCAAGCATGCATATAATCACTTGTCTTATAATATCCCTTTGTCCTATCATATGCCGTGAAACCTCGGCTTCGATCTTTGAAACTGTTTCAAGAACCTTTTCAAATCTGCTGTTTTCGTTTTGCACTTCATAATCCTCCTGACAAGCAATATTTATTCCAGTGAACTGAAATAAGACTTGACAAGTTCCTTCATCCCCGGCGGAATATCCATTCTGTCCATCGTCCGGACAGCCTCTTCCCGGTATATGCTCAGCACTTCCCGGTACGGTACCATCTCTCCCTTCTGAACTGGTCCGGCTGATTCGGTATAAGTGCTGCTTCCCGAATCGAGCCTGTGTCCCGGCAGTGTACTTTCATTTCCGCTGCCGCCGAGCCTTTCCGGGACATAAATCATCCTGTATTCCTCTTCCTTTTTTTCACCGGGTGTTCTTGTTCCACCGGATTGTCTGCCTTCGTAATAGCCTGAGTCAGTGTTCGTTGATCCTTCACCTGCACCCCCGGAACTTCTGCCTTGCGTACTGTTTCCCGTTCCGCCTCCGTTTCCGCTCCCGTTTCCGTCCTGGTTTTCATTTCCGCTTCCCTCGCCGGATTCATCCTGATTTTCGCCCTGGTTTCCGCTGCCACCTTTGCCACGGCCGCCCGATTTGCCGTCACCCCCGCTGGCGTTGCCGGTGTTTCCGTTGTTTCCTGCCTGGCCCTGCTTCCCGGTACCAGACGAAGCTATTCTCTGATCAACCGATGCTATTGCCTTACGGGCTTCACCCAGGATCCCGGCCAGGTCCTCAACGGCTTTTTCAAAATCTTCCTGCCCGGTTATATTTTCTTCTGTTTCCCGGATAAGATCCAATATGCCCTGAACAAGTTCCTTTCCGCTCAAATCTCCAGCAGCAGCCCTGGATGCCAGGTTCTGCAAAGCTTCCGCGAGCATTGAACCATCCGCCATATTCATCGCTGCCTGCTGCAGCAATTCTGAAATCTCCCTGATATTCTCTTCATTCTCAAGTTCACCTGAAAGGGATTCCTTTGCTTCCTGCAACGCTGCTTCATCCTTGTTCTTCAGGGCATCTGCCATGTCTTTTGTAAGAGCTGTACTGTTCAGAGCATTTTCAAGGATATTCAAATCTTTCAGCGGAACCTGTTCTTTCAGCTTTTCCAGCCGGTTTCCCATTTGTGCGAGGGCTTTAAGGGCATCTTCCTCGGTTTTCGCTTTCCTGAACTCTTCTTTCAGTTTCTCAAGAGCTTCTTTGAGTTGTCTCAGCTGTTCATCACTGATTTCCGGATTTTTCTGCTTCTGGCTTTCGATCTCTTTCTCAATTGCCTTTTCAGCCTGTTTCATCTGTTTTTCAAGGGATTCCCTTATTCTTGTTTCACCGGAAACCCTTCCCGGGATGAATGTCAGCAGGAAAGCCGCAGCAATGAAAAAAACAGGGATAATATACAATTTCCTGTCAGTTTTGATTTTATATTCAGAAGCAAGATTGGTGCTGTCAAGTATTCTTTTCGTATCCTGTCTTTGCAGCTCGGCAACTTCAGAAGGATCATCGATAAAATACCACGCGGTTATAATCCTTTCATTCAAACCAAGGCTGTCGGCAGTCAATATAACCTTTACGGTATCCGGAACAAAAAACAGGGACGCAATAAATGCCAGTGCCAGGCATGATAATATAACAGCAAGCATTTTATACCTTACAAACGGAATAACGGCGAACATCGAAACAAGGGCCATTGCCAATGCAATCAGCCCTGAAACGACAGAAGCAGACAATATAATTTTTACTGTCCTTTCAAGATAAATTTTTGCTTTCAGCGGCCGCAAAGCCTTCAGAATATCTTTCCTGTCCATATAATCACCGGATGCCCTGTACCTGAATCATTCATTTATTTCTTTTTAACGGGTTAAGAACGGCAGTGCTTGCAATTATCAGCAAAACAGAGGCCAGTATACTGAAAACACCGTTTACAATCCATGGCTTCATCAGTCTCATTATTCCCGTCTGCTGGTTAAGATAGCCGTCTATATAATAAACCACTCTTCCCCATAAATTGAAACCGTAGTAATCTGAACTGTCACTGAAGAAAAACGAAGCGAAACCGAATACCGGAGACGGAAAGAGTATTGCCAGGATTTCACCGTAAGTGGGCGTATAAGTGGTGGCTGCTGCAATTGCAGCCGTCTCCCTGAAATACAGGTGAACAAGGTATGCAAAAAAAGGCCCGAAGGTTACAAGCCCAAGGAAAAGATAAGTTGTTATAATGGCTGTTATATTTCTCCTGAATAAAGAAGAAAAAAATACTCCGCTGCTTGCTACGAAAAACGCCGTAAAAACATAAAACAAAAGCAGCTTTGCAATATCTGCAATCCCGACCCCGCCAAAGAAAAACACAACACCGAGTACGGGCAGTGATGATATAAACAGCAGCATTGTATGGGCAATGGATATTATAACCTTTCCCGTTATTATAGTCCTGGGATGGGTTTTCGTCACAAGCATCAGGTCAAGGGTTTGCCTTTCCCTCTCACCGCTTATCGATGTTGCGGTTATTGCAGGTACGGCAATAAAAAGCAATGCAAACTGAAAAACTATCAGTATGTTGTATGTATCCACGGCAAGCCGCGGATTATAACCATAGACATTATACGGATTAAGCATGCCGTTGCCTGCAAAAATTACAAGCAGCAAAAGCGCCAGCAGAATTATATAACAGGTGATAAGAACAGGTGCCCGCCATCCCCTCAGTTTAGTTTTCAGATCCTTTTGAAGAACGGGATTAATTCTCATTTTCGCTGCTCCTTTCAGTAAGTTTCATAAAGACAGCTTCCAGTGATCCTTCTTCCGGATGGAATGAAATGACGGGTATGTCATTTCTGACAAGGGTTTTCAGAATCATCGCATAAATATCTTTTCCGCCGTTTACCTTAATTTCAATGTCGTCCGCTACCGAGCTGATCTCCTTTACCTCTGGAATTTCCATGAGTATTTTTACTGCTTCCTCCTCTTTTTCAGCCACCTTTATCCTGATTATTCCCGACTGGGAAAGCTTTTCGGTTATTTCTCTCACAGAACCGCTTGCAACAAGCCTTCCCGAATCTATTATACCAATGGATGTACAAAGCTCCGACAGTTCAGGAAGAATGTGCGAACTAATCAGGACAGTCTTGCCCATTGTTCGAAGCTCTTTCAGTATTTCCTTCATTTCCACCCTTGCCCTCGGATCAAGACCCGAAGCGGGCTCGTCAAGTATCAGGAATTCAGGGTCATGAATAAGGCTTCTGGCCAGACAAAGCCTTTGCTTCATTCCCCTTGACAAAGTGTCCACATAGGCTTCCTTTTTGTCAGACAGCCGAACCAGTTCCAGCAGCGAATCTGTCAGTTCCCTGCACTTTTGACCGTAAATTCCCTGAAGTCCGGCATAAAAAGCCATATATTCCGAAACCTTTAAATCGTCGTACACTCCGAAAAAATCAGGCATATAACCGATAAATTCCTTGACCTTTAAAGGTTCCTTTGCAATATCAATGCCCTTAATAAATACCCTGCCCGATGTCGGGGCAAGAAGCCCGGCAATTATCCGCATTGTTGTGGTTTTGCCCGCACCGTTGGCACCTACGAAACCATAAATTTCACCCTCGGGGATCTCCATGCAAAGCTTGTTAACGGCCAATGTTCCGTTGAATTTCTTTGTAAGGTTTTCAACCACCACCATCATTCGGATACCCCCTTTATATATATCTCGGGCACTGTCATCAGTTCTTCGTAATATTCCACATTGTATTCCTTGACGAAATTGTTCATTCCCAGTTCAATAACGCTGATTTTCATACGCATCTCGTTCCCGGAACCGACATACCGGGATATATCGCCGGTCAGTGTTATACTGAAAATATTCCCGTCACCTGTGTATGGTTCTATTTCATCCCATGCCTTTGTATTCACGTTGTACAGGTAGAACTTGTACTTGTTGTGCAAGATCTCCGTACGGACGGGTGAATCCTGGTCTAATCCGTATTTCATTGCGAGCGGAATATAGTTCTTTGAATAGATTTTTATCTCGTTTGTCCTGATGTTTTCAGGCAATATGAATTCAAATTCCAGGTCCCCTGTATCGCGTATATACAATACATTATTATAATCATACCAGGCAATGTCCTTCTCCTGGTAAAAGCTTGGTATAATGATTCCTGCCGGTATTTCTACTTCACGTCCCGGCTCAAATTTCAGCGGAGATTCAAGTTTGAACAGGTTTTTGCTATATTTCTGCGGAGCTTTTTCATTTACCGTCAATCCATAGTCAAATTCCTGTTCATTCATGGCCAGCATTGTAAAAACCGGTTTTCCACGGTTACTGTTGAATACGTTATAGATACACTGCTCGAAAAGCTTGCGTCTTTGATTCAGTTCAAGGAAATTCTCCGGGTAATCTTTTGGAGTAGGATACCATGTTTTCCCGTAAACCGCGTCAAGGTACAGCCCTGGTTCCTTATATACATCCTTACTGTCAAATGGGATGTCCAGGGTTAACGAATCGCCTGCCACAATGTCTCCAACCCGGATAATATTGTTTCCGATAATAAGCACCGTATCAAGCAAATCATAGGGTGTGTCGTTTTCTATAACACCTTTTATTCTTCCGTCCTTAATAGTGATATTATTAAGAATGCCACCGTCAAACGGAATTGTCTTCGCTGCATACAGGAGCTTGGGATACCATAGCGAAATATTGTACTGTTCCAGCTTATTCCTGTCACCCGCTGTATATTTGGCAACAACGGTGCTGACAGAACCATCCCCGCCATACCTGTAATAGTTCTGATCAATAAAAGGTATGTTAATACCGCTGCTGTTGTCATATTCTATTGTCAGAGTACCGCGCCGGTTGTTAAAAACACCTATCGCAGATGATACACGGGCTATGTCTGAACCGGGCTGAATCTCAACAAGGGAAGCAATATTTGCTATAGCCGTATTATACCTTGTTTTGAATCCGAACAAATACATGGATGAAAGGAAAAAAACAGACAGAACCGGGATCAGTCCCCATGCCCAGTCTCTCTTGTCTTTAATCTTAAGAATTATATACAGAACGGGTCCGACCACTATTACATATACGGCAAGAATTATGAACATAAGCCTGTAAGGAGGGACCTTGTCGAACGGTATATCTGTTGCAACATACTGCAAATCCTGGCTTTGACCCGGGTTTTTCATGTAATAGCCGGCATAATAGCCGTTGCCGTTATCATAAAACCGCTGTTTTATAACATTGGCAGTATACCTGAAAATATTCTCCATGAATGAAGTTCTGTTATTCCACGATATAAACGGCTCAACAGTCGGATCGAAAGTCAGAACAACTAATGCCCCGTTTTCTTTACGGTATTTTATGGCAACAGGATTGTTTATGTCTCCTGCAATTATATAATTGTCATATAACAGGTACTGATTATCCTCTCCGGTTTCATTTATAACGGGCATATATTCAAGTTCTCCCCTGGCCAGCTTCAGGTTTATTCCTTCTGCATCCCTTCCCGTAAACCTCGCAATAACATCAGCAGTCTGAACGTCTTCCGTTCCTGTTATCGAAAAAGGTTTAAGACTTTCCGGCAGCCCGTGGTATACCTTCTGCCACGAAATACCTGTTCCAAGCACCAGAAGCCCACCAGATTCAACCCATTCTTCCATAACCGAAACCTGTGTTTCATTCAGCAGGGAAGTATCATATCTGCTTATCAGAACTATATCAAAATTATCCATTATTTCCTTCTTGTCAGGGAAGGTATTCCTGTCAAGCGGAATCACCACTGCTTCATATTTCTGGACATTGCCGCCGACATCGGGCACTGCTGCAATCTGGGGTGAAACCTGTCCCGCAGCTATCATCAGCTTAAGTTTGTGTGCCAGATCATCATTCGACGCGTATGCCGGTACCGTGTTCCCGTTAAGCCAGTTAAAGGCATCCCTGTCTTCCGACAGAACTCCAATCATCATAATATCCGGCTGAAGAAGCCTTTTAAATTTGCAGGATGTTTCAGCCACTTTTTTCTTGTTTTCAACAAGCCTTATTTCAATGTCCTTTTTGACTGTGACCACGGGAATTTCAAAATCCACTTCCTGCTCAACTCCGGCAGTAAGTTCAACGGGCTTTGAAAAAATCACCCTTCTTGCCTGATCGATATCAACTTCAATCTCGATTTCTCCTGATATATCCCTTTTGTCTGAACGGACTTTCACCGTAACGTTGGACCAGGCTCCCAGCCTGGCAATACCGCCAAATCCGCCTTCAGCCTCAATTGAAACAACATTGCCGGCAGGTTCGGCAAAAGAGTCAGAAATCTGAAACACCGATAATGCAACAAGACCGGCTAAAATAAACAATGTACAGAAAAGCTTTTTCTTTTGCAAGATTCACAACTCCCCGCATTTGTTTTTTACCCGGTATGTAATATACCAGTATATTAAGACGTATAAAAATCATAAAAGTTTCAGAAAAATATAAAATTTGCTTTTATGCTGGAAATCAATCCGCAATCCGGTATCGACCTCCCGGTTCGCGTTTTATAAGCCCTTTCATTTCAAGGCTCAGCAGAATGCTGTGGAGTATCGGCAACCCTATGGAAAGCCTGCTCTTTATTTCATCTATATTAAGGGATTCATAATGCAAAAGTTCCAGAACATCCTTTTCTTCAGAACCAAGCTCAAAGCCTGCCGTTTTTCCGGAACGATATTTATCCGGGTATGAGATATTTTTTGTGTTAAACCAGCACAGTTCATCAAGAATATCTTCGGCCGAAGTAACAAGCTTTGCCCCGTCCTGTATCAGCCTGTTGGTTCCCCTGCTGTTTACATTTACAACGTTTCCCGGCAGGGCATAAACATCCCTTCCCTGTTCCAGCGCCAGCTGTGCTGTTATAAGCGAGCCGCTTTTCTCACCGGCTTCAACCACGAGAACACCTACCGCCATTCCGCTTACGATTCTGTTTCTCACAGGGAAATGGTGCGGTGCAGGTTCTGTACCGGGAGGGTACTCGGAAACGACTGCTCCTGTTTCAATAATCTGTTCCATCAGTTTCCTGTTTTCCGGCGGATAAACAATGTCCAGGCCGCATCCCATGATGGCAACGGTTCTTCCGTTAGCCGACAAGGCTCCTATATGTGCTGCCGTGTCTATACCGCGTGCCATTCCGCTTATTATACAGATGCCATATCCGGCAAGCTCTGCTGAAATCCTTTTTGCCTGGCTTATTCCATAACCTGAAGCCCGTCTTGAACCAACGACGGCCACAGCCGGCTCATCTGCATAAAGTTTCCCTTTCACATAAAGGCATATAGGAGGATCATGGATATTTTTCAGGATCTCAGGGTAGTCACTGCTGTTCAGGGGTATTACTTCTATATGGTTTCTGTCTATTTCCTCGATTGTCCTGTCCACTGCTTTCCTGAATTCTGCTGACAATATGGCATTAATGTTTTCACGGCTCAACAAACCGGTTCTGGCAAGTTCCACCGCATCTGCCTTGTATATTTCCGACGGGCTGTCGAAAATTCGTAACAGTTCGGCCTTTTTCCTTGCAGCTATCCCTTTCAGGTTTGCAAACCATATCCATTCTTTAAGCTCTGGATTCATACCGGCCTCCTACCTGTACAGGTTCCTGTCCAGTACCCTGTACTGTATGGCTTCTGAAATATGCACCGTACTGATATTTTCTGAACCTTCCAGATCTGCAATGGTCCTGGCAACCTTAAGAATTTTGTCATGCGAACGCGCTGTAAGCCCGATGGAAGTGAACGCTTCCCTGAGCAATTCTGATTCTGCCTTACCGAGCCTGCAGTATTTCCTGACCATCGGCGATGTCATCTGTGCATTGCAGTAAATACCCGTACGTGCAAAACGCTTTCTCTGAGTATTTCTCGCCACATTGACCCTTTTCCGTATATCCGCGGAAGATTCGGAAACCGTTTCTCTTTCCAGATCGCTGTACCTTACCGTGGGTACATCAACCTGTATGTCTATTCTGTCAAGCAGAGGTCCTGACAGCTTTCCCAGGTAAGTACGGACTTCCTGCGGAGTACAGGTGCATTCCCTTGTTTCATCAAGATAGAATCCGCATCTGCACGGATTTGCCGCAGCAATAAGCGTTGTTCTGCACGGATAAGTAATTGAGGCATTTATTCTTGATATATGTACAAATCCGTCCTCCAGCGGCTGTCTCAGGACTTCAAGAGCATTTTTCCCGAATTCCGGGAGTTCATCCAGAAATAACACGCCCAGGTGCGCAAGGCTGACTTCCCCGGGTCTTGGCACCCTTCCTCCGCCCACAAGGGAAACGGGGCTGATAGTATGATGGGGCGCCCTGAACGGCCTTCTTGTAACAAGGGAGGAATCAGACGGCAAAAGCCCGGCCACGCTGTATATCTTCGTAATTTCAAGGGCTTCTTCAAAGGTCAGATCGGGAAGAATGGACGGCATCCTTCGCGCAAGCATTGTTTTTCCCGAGCCCGGGCTGCCGATCATGATAAGGTTATGCCCGCCTGCGGCAGCCACTTCCAGTGCTCTCTTGACATGCTCCTGCCCTTTAACGTCTGCAAAATCAGGCTGGTTTTCACCGTCATCAAACGAAAATACGTTACATGTGCTATCAGCAGCTTTCAGCACAATTTCTCCCCTCAGATGCATAACAAGCTCATACAGGTTCCTAACGGGTATAACGTTTATACCCTTGACCACTGACGCTTCCCTGGCATTTTCAGACGGTGCATAAACGGTTTTGAAACCTTTTTCCTTTGCTGTCAACGCTTTCGGCAAAACGCCGTATACCGGGCGAATTGTCCCGTCCAGTGAAAGCTCGCCGAGTAATACACTGTCTGAAAGTACCCCTCCCGGTACTATGCCCATTGCAGCAAGGATTCCGGCCGCCATTGGCAAATCATAAGATGTTCCTTCCTTTTTCAAATCCGCAGGCGCAAGGTTTATTGTAATCCTGCGGGACGGAAATTCAAATCCCGAATTTTTTATGGCGGCCCGCACACGTTCCTTTGCTTCCTTTACCGCCGCATCGCCAAGCCCGACAATTTCAAATGCCGGAATTCCGTTGCTTATGTATGTTTCAACAGAAACCAGGTATCCGTCAATGCCCATTAACCCGCAAGTATTTACCCTGCTCAGCATAACCGAAACCTTTTTCAAGTTCTGTTATATCAATATTTCGCAGAGAAAAGACAAAAACCTGCAACAGCCGTAAGTTTTGTGGTCTGAACACCAAGTCCTGCATAGTCTTTATTTATTATATTGTTTTTGCTGGAATAATTCAACAATTAATGTAAAATATTGCGGATATTGTATCAGCATTCCTGCCATACCATATTACTGACACTATTTCCCCAAAAGTGTTTTTGTTGAATTAATGACAGCTAAGAGTGGTATATTATAATTAACAGAAAATACCACGCAAAAATTATTGCAAAGAGGTGCTTCATATGTCAGTTCTGGATGGCCACGAACCTGTAAAAATAGTTGTGTCCGGCGACTCCATTTCAAAAGGAATAGTATATGATGAACAAAAGAAGAAGTATGCTGTCCTTGAAGAAAATTACGTTGAACTCCTTCGGGATAAGCTCAACGGCATCATTTACAATGCTTCCCGGTTCGGAAGCACGCTGATTAAGGGATTACAAAAACTAAAAGGCAGCATTTTCAATGACAAACCCGATATAATACTTATCGAATACGGCGGAAACGACTGTGACTTCAACTGGGATGAAATTGCCAGGAATCCCGAGAACACACACCTGCCGAAAACGGATTTCCACGTCTTTGAAAACGTCCTTCGTGAAACAATAGATTTTATAAGAAAAAACAAAAGCATTCCCGTATTGATGAACCTTCCTCCCCTTAATGCAGACAGGTATTTCAACTGGATCAGCAAAAATAACCCGGTTTTAAAGGAAAACATCCTTAAATGGCTGGGAAGCGTCACGAAAATATACTGGTGGCAGGAACGCTATAATTCAGTTATACAGAAAATTGCTGATGAAACTAAAACCATATGCATAGATATAAGGGAGGCATTCCTCCGTTTCCCTGACTTCACAAGCCTTTTGTGCATAGACGGAATCCATCCGAACAGGGACGGGCATATTGTCATAGCAAATAAAATATTCGAATTTATAAAAGACAGGTATGATTTTCTGCTTAAAAATCAGCCATCATCGGGCCTTATGCCTATTTCCAGCTTATCATCCTCACACCCGGGTCTTTTGCAGGCATTGCAGTTGGGGCATACTACCCAGTGACATACCGGGCATGTTACATGCACGCTGCTGTCAACACCGGAATGACAGTTCCAGCAATGGTATGTATAATTCTTTATGTTTCCCCCGTATTCCTTCCATGTATATACTTTTCCGTCATTACCCTTGTACTGCACAAAATAGTAGCCTGTTTCACGGCACTCCCCGACAATAATTGCAAGTTTCCTGCCAATGACCACAACTTGTCCTTCTTTATATCGTCCGGCAAAAACTTCGGGTTTTAGCCTTGCCATTATATAACTCCCCCGCCTGTTTTCAGACTGAATCTGCATTATTAATAAATATGAGCGGGATCTGCATAATATGTTAAACAGGCGGAAATATATGAACTTTACCCGTTTATGCAGTCTACCGCCTCAGCCATAAAAGATAAAGCGGGAATGCAATGCAGACAGCAGCCAGTATGAAAAGGGCGATTCCCCCTTTTTTATTGTTGTTCCTGAACGTCCAGATACCATAACTTACCGTGTATATTCCCACCCATAAAAGTATCAGAACAATAACCAGAACTGCAAAGGTATTCATTCGTCATCACCTGTTAATCCATTTCGGGTATTTGCTTAACCATTATGCCCGGCCGCCTTATTTTTACTTCCAGATCCACATTTAACCTGGCTTTTTCATATTTTTCAGGCCAGTTAAATTTGAGCCAGTCTTCCCAGAATAAAAATGTTTTCTTGACATGTTTTCCTATGAAACATATATCGCTTTTGAATTCATCCCTGGTTTTTTCCATGAATGAAACAACCTTTTCCTTAATATATTCCGATGCATGTTCTTCAAGCATTTTCAGTGCATCACCCGTTGAATAGTCATTCCTTCCGGTTATCGCTACAATATCACCTTCCAGCAGAATCTTGATTCTCACTTCAGGAATGTTTTCTTTTATCGTTACACTGATTTCGGGTTTTCTTGCCTGGCTCAGCCTGAGTGTAATATAATCCTTGATTTCGGGCATGTTTCCGGATCCTTCATTAAGATCGGGCAGTGTATAATACACATCCCCCAGTTTGCCGGAAACCATCAGGTAGTAGAGCGTTTCACGTCCTGTAAGAACTCCTGCCATTTTATCGCCCCTGAAAACAGCCGAACCCATCTGTCTTATTTTGTTTTCATATACAACCGGCATTTCTCCTGCCGTGTAATCACCTTCCAGGACTTCATCGTTCCTGTTACTGAAATCCTTAAGAAGTTCAGTCAAATCCCTGACTTCCTGGATTGGGGATATGTCCAGCAAAACAGCTACCGGCTCTCCGCATGTACTTTCCATTTTTGAATAAAATTCCTCGATGGTGCTTCCATTGGAGAAACCTGTATATGCAAATGATTCCATTATTAGTTCAAAATGTTTTGACGGATTATACTCAAGTACCGGTTTGCTTAATTTCAGAAACTCTTCCGCGCTTCCTTCGGTTATTCCCAGGTAAGTATCAGGTCTGAACTCACGGAAACGGATAAATGTATTTATAAATTTTTCAACTCCCTGCTCGGCAAGCTCCTTTGAAATGACAACAAGTTTTGCGTGGGAGAAGTTGACCCGTTTGCTTATCATTGAATCTATAACATTTATACCGCCAAGGATGGTTGGCGCCGCAACGGTTATTATATTTGTTGAGTTTTCAATTTCTCCGGACTCGGGTCCCACCCCGACGGCTATAGGAACAGCCAGAAGAAGCGTAATCATAAGGTTGCCGCCGGTTTCCCGATCAAGACCCAATGCTACGACATATGCCATGTCATCGGGTTCCGAGGCATCAAAGCATCCGCTTGTAAACAGCATTGTAACTGACAGGCATATAACTAATACGGTTTTCAGCCCCTGGCTCATTGACTTGATACCTCCTCCCTTTTACTCCGTAATCTGGCACGAAATGAAGCAATTGCAAGAATGATAATCGGAAAGATAAATGAAATAATCCATGCAAAAATGCGGTAAATCTGCATTTCAGCCTGGAGAGCGGAGTACAGATTCTCCGGCACCAGGCTCAATGTAAATATAAGAACAATAAACGGGGCGATTAACGGTTTTCGGTATTTCAGGTCAAAAGCCCTCTGAAAAATATACGTGATAAAATACAGGCAAGAGCTTAAATACAGAAAGGCGCATGATGCCCAGATTAATATGAATGCTGCTTCTATACGGGCAAAAAATCTTCCTATCTTGATTGCCCTGGCCATCTGGTATACCGGAAGAAAAAACTCGGTTGAGGTCGGATACTGATATGCCATAAGATAACACAGGGTCGACAGGACAAGAAAGAGACCCGAAAAAAATATTCCATACCGTCCCACTTCCCCGAAATTCTTTTCCTTTTTCAAAAAGGGCATTAAGAAAAACAGTGCAACCAGCTCGGAAAAATATGACAAGTTAAATACGCCCTTGACTGCCAGTGCTTCAACACCCAGTCCAAGCCATGGTGAAAGCCTGGTTACATCATATCTCGGTATATTGAACAACAGTATAAGTATATATGCTATTGCGAGAATGGGTACAGCCAGGACATGAAGCCTGCTGACAGCTTCCAGTCCAAGCCAGGCTCCGACAATCATTCCGGCCGAAAACATAAGGATAACTATACTTACCGGCGTGGTTGACAGGCTTATTACCTTAATATCCTCGGCAAACTGCCTGAGAACAATGGAAGTTACATACATGAACTGGGCCAGGTAAATTATACCGAAAACAGTTTTTCCGGTTTTTCCGAGAGCTTTTTCGCTTACATCCAGGAGGTCTTTTCCCGCAAACTTTTTATACATCCGGGTAATCAACAAAAATAACAGGTAAACCACCGCCGAATCCAGCAGAATCATAATCCATGCCGCGGTCCCCGCATCCTCGGAGGCAGTTCGCGGAAAATCGAGTATTATTTTTGTTGAAACCAGATTGAGTAAAATACAGGCTGCTTCAAAATTACCTATCGTTGTCTTCTGATCCATCCGTCCGGACCCCTTTCTCAGAGACTACCCATCCTCTGCTGACAAAAGGCTGCTGCTTTACATCCTTGGGATTAACAAAATCCGGTCTGTCTTCTTCCTTCCACAAAGGTGACCTGAAAACGGTATTTGTCCTTTTACCGGTGGTCTTCGGAGCAAACGGTGCAAAGAACGGAACTCCGAAGGACTTTGCGTTAATCAGCAGCAGGAAATGTATGAACATTCCGAGACTTATGCCCAGAAGACCTGCGAAACCTGCAAGGAGTATATAAATAAAACGCAGTGCCCGGAAAGAATACCCCAGCGAAAAGTCAGGTACTGCAAAGGAGCCTATTCCTGTAACGGCTACAATTATGATAAGAATCGGACTTACAAGATTTGCTGAAACCGCTGCCTGACCAAGAATCAGGCCGCCGACGATACTGAGCGTCGGGCCTATCGGCCCCGGGATTCTGATACCTGCCTCACGGATCAGTTCAAAAGAAATTTCCATTATTAAAATGCTCACAATTGTTGGAAAAGGAACCTTTTCACGCGCTGACGCGATAGCAAGCAGCAAATCGGTGGGCAGCATTTCCTGGTGGTAATTTGTTATCGCAAGGTATACCGCCGGAAGATACAATGTTATAAGAATTCCGAGAATTCTGACAATCCTCAGCAGGGTGGAATACGGATACCTTAAATAATAATCCTCGGGCGAATGAATTAGGTTGAAAAAGGTTACCGGCACCACGATTGCAAACGGGCTTCCATGAACAAGTATCGCAACACGTCCTTCCCCGAGATACGCCGCCACCCTGTCAGGGCGCTCGGTTAAAAGCATCTGTGGTGCCGGAAGAAAGGTGTCATCCTCAATGAACTGTTCCAGTTCACCCGCATCACGCAGATATGCAATTTTTATGCTTTTCAGTCTTTTTCGCACTTCATCCACAAGCCTGCTGTTTGCTATGGTCTTTATATAAACAATACTGCAGGGCGTTTTGCTTCTTTCACCTACCAGCACATCTTCCACAATAAGGTTTTCATCCTTGAGAATTTTTCTTAACAGTGCGGAATTGGCCCGGTTTGATTCGATAAATGATTCCCTTGGCCCTCGAATGTTCAGTTCCGATGTGGGCTGTTCAACGTTCCGGTGCTCCCATCCTTTCACATCCGCAGCAAAGGCTACGTCAAGGCTGTCAATAAATATGCCTGCTCCGCCGAAGTTAATTTCATCTACAACTTCCTGGTATGATCTGCACATTTTGAGCTGGTTCTGCGGTATTAAATGGTCATTTACAATTTCCTGAAGCGATCTGTCCTCTGTCTCCATCGGCATAACCGACAACGTCATTAACGGAACAAGTATATTGTTGTTTACTATGGATGTATCTACCAAACCGTCAAAGAAACAGACGAAAGCAGGATATGCCCTGTCTCTTATGCGTACCTTAAACTCACGTATTTTAAAGTCCGCGTTTATATCTGCACTGTATCTCTCTTTTATTACAGCAAGGCATGTTTCGACCGAACTGCTTATCCTGTCGTCCTTTTCATCCTTGTCGTCGCTTTTATTGTCGTCGCTTTCTGTATCGTCATTTCCGGATAATAAAACAGGTTTCGTTATTTTCTTCCTTCTGTCGCTTTTTCTTTGCTCTCTGTTTTCACCGTCTTTTTCGTCCGCTCCCTTTTCGCCGTCATAACCGTCGGATCTGCCGTCATCGGGGTTCGCGGACTTATTTTCAAAATCATCAAGGACAAACGGATTTTTTGGTTCTGCCGGTTTAAACAGAAAAACCGATTTCAGAAAGGAAGCTAATCCCTTCAAAAAACACCCTCCCCGGATTCAAATCTTGAATTAGTTTTTCACCCGGGCAGGCATGTTATACTGAAACATTAAAACCGGGACTGTTGCTTTTTAATCAATACCTATTGATTAATTGAGTTTTTCCGTGTATAATAATCTTCGCGGGATTGATTGGTTATAACGGTCACTTAGCTCAGCTGGTTAGAGTACCACGTTGACATCGTGGGGGTCACTGGTTCGATTCCAGTAGTGACCACCAAAAAAGGCTTTCGGGTTATACCGAAAGCCTTTTTGCTTTATATTCCCTATATACTTATTCTTTTCCGTTCCCGTTTGAATTAGCGCCTGCATTAAAATTCATTTCTTCAATCAGGTTCAGCGCTTTCATAGTTGCTTTTATCGCCGATGCAGTCTGATCCGAATCCAGGCCTCTTGTTTTGAACTCACGGCCGAGGTACCAGGTTATGGATGTTTCAACCAGTGCGCTGGTTTTTCCTCCGGGCGGTATTGTTACAATATAATCCACCAGCTGAGGCATAGGTTTGTTTATCTTCTCATAAATTTTCGTTACTGCCTTTACAAAAGCGTCATATTGTCCGTCTCCCGTTGAAGTCTCTTCGTAAACTTCGCCGTTTATTTTCAGGCTGACGGTTGAAACGGGTTTCAGGTTCCTTGCATGGCATATGTAATAATTAAGAAGTTTAATCTTCTCATCATTCTGCTTCGTCCTTAATACGTCAGAGATAATATAAGGAAGATCATCGGTGGTTATGTTTTCTTTTTTGTCACCCAGTTCCACAATTCTTTCGGTTATCTTGCGAATTGATTCCTGGTCAAGCTCAATACCGAGCTCTTCAAGGTTTTTCAGAATACTTGCCTTTCCTGAAGATTTGCCGAGGGCATATTTTCTGTGTCTTCCGAAACGTTCAGGTATTAAATTGTTGCAGTACAGGTTGGCCTTATTGTCACCGTCAGCATGAACACCACATGTTTGGGTAAAGCAGTTTTCGCCGACGATGGGTTTGTTTGCGGGCACTCTCACGCCAGAAAAAACTTCAACTATCTTGCTTATTTTTGCAAGCTTCGACTCATCAATGCTTAATTCAATGCCTTCGCAAAAATCATTAAGCACACCTACAACACTTGCCAGCGGTGTATTTCCGGTTCTCTCTCCCAGGCCGTTCACCGTTGTATGAACCCCGGCCGCTCCTGCCTTAACAGCCATAAATGTATTGGCTACTGCAAGGTCATAATCATTGTGGGCATGGAAATCAAACTTAATCCCGGGATACCTGTCAACCATCAGCTTAACCAGCTGATATGTCTGTTCGGGCTGCAGCACACCCAGCGTGTCGGGAAGCATAAACCTTTCTATATTAAATTCCTTCAGGGAATCAATCAGCTGAAAAACATATTCCGGTGACTGCACAATCCCCTCGGACCATATTTCAAGGTATACATTGACCTTTATACCCTTTGAGTATGCATAACGAATTACATTCTTAATGTCCTGTATGTGTTCTTCGGGTGTTTTTTTCAGCTGATACTTGACATGCTTGACCGAACCTTTGCACAAAAGGTTCATAACCCGTGCTCCTGACTCGTAAATCCAGTCCACCGACTTGGTTCCGTCCACAAATCCAAGTACTTCAATCCGATCCAGGTAGCCTTTCTGGGCACTCCAGTTTGATATCAGCTTAACAGCCTCCATCTCGCCCTTGGAGACCCTGGCAGAGGCTACCTCCACCCTGTCCACCTTTACTTCTTCAATAAGCATTCTTGCAATATTGTATTTTTCTGTAGACGTAAATGACACTCCGGGTGTTTGTTCGCCGTCCCTTAACGTTGTATCCATTATCTCTATTTTCATAAAGCCTTCACCCTGTTCCTCGCGTGAATATTTTTCACTATTTTACCGTAAAAGAATTGTCCAGTAAAGATAAAAAAAAGCCTCCATAAAAATTTCGGCCCGGAATGAGGTTCATATTAAATTCTGTTTCAAAGCATAAATCGCTGCCTGCGTACGATCAGAAACGTTTAACTTCTTAAAAATATTAGAAATATGGTTCTTTACTGTTTTCTCGCTGATATAAAGCACCTGCGCTATTTCTTTGTTTAACAGCCCGTTTGCCACCAGCCTCAGTACTTCAATCTCCCTGTCGCTTAGAACGGTATCTTTCCTCGCAGAAGTTCTTCCCTTTTGAGTCTGCTTTTGATATTCCATGACCAGTTCCTTCGTCATGGTAGGCTGTATATATGTTTCCCCTTCATAGACTTTCCTGATGGCATCAATCAGTACATATCCGTCTGCATCCTTAAGTACGTATCCGCTGGCTCCGAGCTGCAGGGACTGGAACAGGTATTCCCTGTCCGAATGGATAGTAAGCATGATAATTTTCGCATTGGGATCCAGTTGCTTAATCAGTTCCAGTGCCTGTAAACCGTTTTTCTTCGGCATATTTATGTCCATCAGTACAACATCAGGTTTTTCCAGCATGTAATAATCTGCAGCCTGATTGCCGTCCGCCGCTTCGGCCACCACCTTTATATCATTTTCAAGCTCAATCAACTGCTTTAATCCCTGACGAACCATGGAATGATCTTCTACGAGCATTACGCGTATTTTCCCCATCTGTTTAACTCCTTTCAACTTAGGAATATGGAAGTACAACTTTTATCGTTGTTCCTTTACCTGAGCAGGATATTATTTCCATAGTCCCATCAAGCAGTTCAATCCGCTCTTTTATGCTAAAAAGACCGAATCCTCCCATATTATCATCTTTACCAACTTTAATACTCTCTATATCAAAACCCTTTCCCTTATCCGAAATTGTCAGCAATATATTCTTCGGCAAAAACTCTATGATTACCGCAGCATTTTTTACCCCGGAATGTTTGCGGATATTGGTCAGTGCTTCCTGGATAACTCTGAATATTGTAAGGGTTAAATTCTCATCATTTATATCCCTGTCAGCTCCCCTTTTCTGAAAATTGACAATAATGCCTGTTTCTGAAGTAAATTTTTCAATGTATTTCTGAAGGGTTGGGATAAGTCCAATATCTTCAAGGGACATCGGACGTAATGCATATATAATTCTTCTTACATCCACAAGGGATTCACGTACAATTTTTTTGAGATTTTTCAGCTCTTCCTTGGCCTTGTTCAAATCGGTATCAATCAGTTTTTCACATATCTCAGCCTTTAGCACTATGTTTGACAATGTCTGCGCAGGCCCGTCATGAATCTCCCTTGCAACCCTGCTTCTTTCTTCTTCCTGTGCCTTTATTACCCGGATGGCAAGGTATTTTCTTTTTTCTGCGTCCTCCAGGTGGACATTAAGGTTGTTCAAATCGCCGGACAGGTAATCCATAACGGTGCCAACCTGATTAATCAGCTGCTCTGCTTTCTGAACGGTTTTTGAAGCTTCCATCAGGCGTCTTTCCAGGTCATTTCTCCGGATTATTGCAAACCTTTCCCTCTCCCTGTTGACGGCAAGTTCCACCCTGATTTTGTCAGCCTTTTCATAAGCTTTTCGTATATCATCCTGGGTATATTTATCGAAATCCCTGCTCACTGCTGCAAGCCGTTCACGGCTTAATTTCAGGGCAATTTCCAGTTCCTCGTTTTTCTTAATTATCCGTTCAACTTCCCGTTTAAGTTCTTCCAGATCATTTTTAAGGCGTTCGCATTCCTTTCTTGCTCCCTCCGCGATATCATATATCGCTTCCCGACTTTTGTCGATCATTTCAATGGTATCCTTGATAATCTTGTTTAGCCTGGATATGTTAAACGCTTCCAACCCCTGTTTACCCCCGGTTATTTTTCGTCTATTATTTTCTGAAGCTCTGCCATGAAAGTATTTATATCCTTGAACTGGCGGTACACCGATGCAAAGCGCACATACGCCACTTCATCCAGTTTTCTTAACTCTTCCAGTACCAGTTCACCGATAGCGGTACTTGTTATTTCTCTTTGAAGAGTATTGTGGATTTTGGCTTCCACATTATCAATCAGTTGTTCTATCTGATGTATTGATATAGGCCTTTTTTCGCATGCACGCAAAACACCGTTAAGAAGTTTTTCCCTGTCATACGGCTGACGGGACTTGTCCTTTTTTATAACAATTAAAGGCATGTATTCAACTTTTTCATAAGTAGTAAAACGCTTCTGGCATTTAAGGCATTCTCTGCGTCTGCGGATAGTGGCACCTTCATCCGTCGGGCGCGAGTCTATTACCCTGTCTTCCATGTGGGAGCAATACGGACACCTCATGATTAACCTCCTCAGTATTTACTTGGTAACAGAAGGATTACACATAAGCAAAGAACTTCTCTCCGCCTTAACAATTCTCTATTATACATCAAATATCGGATAAATCACAGGATTTTTTTTAGAAAAGTATTATATTATTGTAATTTTATTTCCATATATGTAAAAATACATCTATTTCTCTTTCAGCTCAACGAGAATAATATCGTCACCTACTTTTCTTACGTCTTTCCAGGGAATTACCACTTCTTCTATTCTACCAAATAATCTGAAAATTGACCATCTGCCGGGAAGTATCAGCGAAACGATTTTTCCCGTTTCAAGGCTGAATTCGGCGTCTTTTACAAATCCAAGCCTCTTTCCGTCAGCAATGTTTATCACTTCTTTCTGTCTTAAATCCGTAATCCTGCTTACATCGGCATTCGGCAGCTGTATGCCTTCCCGTTCAAAAGACCTGTATTCACGCTGATACATGCGTTCTCTCCTGATTTGAATTCTAATAAAATCTATTCAATAAAAAAGGAAGTAAGAACATCTTACTCCCTTTCAGTTTGCTATACATATTTTCTCATATGTTTTAGTGCTGCTTTTTCAAGCCTTGACACCTGTGCCTGGGATATTCCTATTTCTTCCGCCACCTCCATCTGGGTTCTGCCCCTGAAAAACCTGAGATCCACGATCATCCTTTCCCTCTCGTTCAGCTTTGATATGGCTTCGTTTATAGATATATTCTCCAGCCAGCGCTCATCATTGTTCCTTTCGTCACTGACCTGATCCATTACGTAAATGGCGTCACCGCCGTCATGATACACCGATTCAAACAGCGATATAGGTTCCTGTATTGCATCAAGTGCCAGGATTACATCTTCTCTGGGCACATTCATTTCTTCAGCAATTTCACTGACCGATGGGTCACGTGACAGTTTATTTGTTAGTTTTTCCTTTGCCTGCAGCGCTTTATATGCAATATCCTTCAATGACCTGCTTACCCGTATTGAATTGTTATCCCTGAGATATCTTCTTATTTCTCCTATAATCATAGGTACTGCATAAGTTGAAAACTTGACATTCTGAGACAAATCAAAATTGTCAATGGCTTTTATAAGACCTATGCAGCCAACCTGAAAAAGATCGTCCACGTTCTCGCCCCTGTTGTTAAACCTCTGTATTACGCTTAATACCAGCCTGAGGTTTCCGTGAATAAATTCTTCGCGGGCTTTCTTGTCACCGTTCTTGATCCTTTTGAACAACTCGTCTTTCTGCTTGTTAGTCAGAACAGGAAGCTTGGATGTGTTGACACCGCATATTTCCACCTTGTTGATCAAAGCGACACCTCCCCATTTGATAAAGCCTATTTACATTTTTTCCGGGAAGGTGTCAAATATACTGCTCAAAAAACCTGAAAATATCGTCAAAACCCCTTGACAGGTTCTTTAATTAAGATCAGTGTTGAATAACAGGGCATGTAAATTTTGATCAAGTAATTTTTTCCGGAAATATTATTTTCCCGTTATTTCCATGTCAAAGCATCCTGGTTATTTCTTTCTTCAGACGGCTGAGTATCCTCTTTTCAAGGCGCGATATGTAGGACTGGGATATTCCCAGCATATCAGCCACCTCTTTCTGGGTTTTTTCCTTTTGGTTGTTCAGCCCAAACCTCATCTCCATGATTTTTTTCTCACGCCTGCTTAATTTGCTCATTGCGGTGTTAAGAAGCTCTTTGTCTATTTCATCTTCAAGGTTCCTCTGTATCAGGTCACCGTCGGTACCAAGAATGTCTGACAGCAAAAGCTCGTTGCCGTCCCAGTCCACGTTCAGAGGCTCGTCTATTGACACCTCGGTACGAATCCTGCTGTTTTTCCTGAGAAACATCAGTATTTCATTTTCAATGCACCTTGATGCATATGTGGCCAGCTTGATATTTCTTGACGGATTGTATGTATTTATTGCTTTTATAAGGCCGATTGTGCCGATTGATGTTAAATCTTCAATGTCCATGCCGGTGTTTTCAAATTTTCTTGCAATATATACAACAAGTCTTAGATTGCGTTCTATAAGTATCTTCTTTACCACATCTTCCCGGTCAAGCCTGTCGAGAAGCTCCGCTTCTTCCTCGTTTGTCAGCGGCGGCGGCAATGCCTCGCTTCCTCCTACATAATACAGATCTTTCGGCCTCAACAACCTGCTTACTCTATTTATAATTTCCATAAAACTTTTCATTAATAAATACCTTAATTTCATTAAAACTCCCCCTGTCGTTCAATATGCAGTTTTTTATGCTGTCACCATTTCCGGGCTTATTATCGCCCGGTACTGTTCTTCTGACGAAAGCCTGTTCCTGCTTATGCATACTACAACCTGAGTCCGTTCAAAGCTTAAATCTTCTTTTTCTACACAGACGCTGTCGGGTTTAAAACCGGGCAGCATGCCATTTTGTGTTCCAATTGAGTTAAACGGTATCAGCCTGATCCGCTTTATCCATTCTGAGTTTTCACCAAAGCCCGGATCAGCATTCATCTGTGTCCAGTCTTCAAGCCATTTGACCATTCCTTCGGGCAGTAATTCCCTGACGCTTTCCAGCTCCGCAATCATAACGGGCCACTGCGAAACCGGATCGGTCAGCGAATTTCCTGTGTCAATAAGCGCATCAAGGCATACTGTTTTCCCTTCCAGGCTTATATATGTTTTCACTATGTATGAATCTTTCTCAATTCGTTTCCTGAATATGTCGGTAAATGCACGAACCATTAAGAATCCGGACCCAAGAGTCAGTATCAGCAGAAGCCCGTCGCTTTTCATGGCGGTGTAGAATTCGCCGTTCTTGAAATATATCCCCTGGTTCAGAATGCTCATCAGGGCATAACCCGCCCCGGCAAAAATAAAGGAAGATATATAGAATGACAGCAGGGCCTTAATCCAGTTTTTCAGTTCCCTGGAAGGGAATGCTATTGACACCATAAGCACCGAAAGCATTATCTTTCCGCCGATGGTATATAGTGTTTTGATTCTGGGACATACGAGCATGACAACCAGGTACACCGTTCCGATTAAAGCGGATATGAATTTCCGCAGTGCCGTTGAATACCTGCCCGATAATTTCTGGGCAACCGTCAGAATACCGTAATTGACAATAATATTCTGGAGAAACAGGATATCTATGTAAACCGACATAACAACACCCCTGGAAGCCGTACATCCCGGTAAGTTTTTTCAAAAGGCATACTTCTCCTACTATCCACCTATATGCATACACATGGTCGTTTATACCTCTTTCATATATAAGAAACATTATCTTCATATTCAAAAAACCAGGCATGTATTATTATACATTCAAGTTCCGAAAGATTTTGTCAAAACCGGGTATGACCCTTAAATTTCCCGATACGAAAATGCAATAAAATTTCAGACATACTTTGAACAGTTTTTACAATATTGATTTAACCTATATTATTGGTATATTATGTACTTAGAATCCAAGAATCATTTTGAGGAGTTTGTATGGGCAAAACGGTTAAGATATGGTATTTGTACCACAGTGGCTTTGCAGTTGAACTTAACGGTAAATTACTGGTATTCGACTATTACCTTAACCAGGCCGCAAATAACGAACCGGTTCTGTATAACGGAAAATTCAGCCCTGAAGGGTTTGAGAACAAGGATGTATACTTTTTTGCTTCCCACAGGCATTTTGATCATTTTAACCCTATCATTCTCAGATGGGCGGAACAGTATCCGAATATAAGGCTGATTCTTTCCTCTGACATAAAGGGATACAGTCCGAACCGTAATATTTACATGTCTGAGCCTGAGAAGAAATATGCCATAGATGACTTGTATATTGAGACTTATACCTCCACCGACGAAGGTGTTGCTTTTTTGGTGAAAACAGACGGTGTATGCCTTTTTCATGCTGGCGACCTTCACTGGTGGCACTGGGAGGGCGAACCCGATTCATTCAACAAAGAAATGGAACAACGGTTCAAGGAACAGATAGAAAAACTGGCATCGCATAAAATTGATATTGCCTTTATAGTGGTGGATCCAAGGCAGGAAAATTATTCGACACTGGGACTTGACTGGTTTGTAAAAAAGGTTGAATGCAGCCACATTTTCCCGATGCATTTCTCCGACGACTTAAGTATAATGGATTCGATACGCAAATTTAAAGAATCAGGCTGTTTAAAACCCGAAATTCATATAATAAACAAGAGGGGTCAGCTTTTTGATATACACATTAAGTGAATTCCAGGTTAACTGAAATGAAAAGTGAGGTCTGTCATGAAAAGGTTACTGAAAGTATTTTTTTATTGCCTTGGTTTTACCGTTCTGTGTATCCTGATGCAGATTATCGCAGCTATTCCCGTGACTGTGATTTATGTTTTTCTGAATATGCTTCGTCATTCCCTTGCAGGAAACCCTGAACAAGCCATGAACATCGATTTGTATGAGATAATAGAAGCAGTTTTTTTTCCTTCATATATTTTATCCGCGGTATTGATTTTCCTTTCTGCATGGATAATCCATGCCATATTCAGGAAAAAATTCTTTGAAAGGCTTTCGCTTAAAAAGATATCTCCGCTGTACATATTAATCAGCTTTATAACGGGATGTTCCATGCAAATGCCGGTCAGTTTTGCAATTTCGCTGGCTGAAAACCTGGGAATTGCTCCCGGCCTTATTGAAAAATACTCGGAGAATATTGAGCGGCTAATGGGCAATCAAAACGTTGTGCTTATGGTTTTTGCCATTGGAATAACGGCCCCGTTTATAGAAGAAATCATCTTCAGGGGCCTTATATTAAATCAGCTCAGAAAAAATCTGCCAATCCCGGCAGCAATTTTGATCCAGGCACTCCTGTTCGGGGTTTTCCACCTTAACGTTGTGCAGGGAATTTACGCCTTTGCCATTGCCATTCTTATGGGATTGTTTGCCGTATGGTTCGATTCCCTGCTTCTTCCCATTGCCTTCCATATGGGCATGAACATTTCGGGCATAATTCTGTCCGAACTTAGTCCGGGTCTTTCAGAAATGGCCGGAATGGTTATTCTGATTGTCTCGCTTATCCTGGTACCCGTATGCACGTTGTTTCTGTACCATAAATCGGGAAAAGAAACCGCTGCGTTGAACTGAATCATTCCGGCGGAAGGGGAATATGTGTGAACGAACGCCTGTGCTCAGCATAGTCAGCCACGATATGCCCTTTCCCGATTAGCTTGTACTTGTAAATAGTAAGTCCGTCAAGGCCAACCGGCCCGCGGGCATGGATCTTATTCGTGCTTATGCCTACCTCTGCTCCGAAACCGTACCTGAATCCGTCACTGAAACGGGTTGAACAGTTCCAGAAAACATTTCCTGAATCAACAAGCTCCATGAATTTTTCTGCATTTTCCCTGTTTTCGGTTATTATCGCATCAGTATGACCCGAGCCATAAGTATTGATATGTTCGATTGCCTCATCAACTGAATCCACTATTTTTACCGCCAGGATATAATCCAGGTATTCCGTTTTCCAGTCTTCCTCGGTTGCAGGAACGCAACTGATGATTTCCCGGGTCCGTTCGCACCCTCTTATCTCCACATTGCTTTCATCCAGCCTCTTTTTCAGTTCGGGGAGGAATCTACCGGCAATACCGCTGTGCACAAGCAATGTCTCGGTTGCATTGCATACAGCCACATACTGGGTTTTGGAATCATTTACAATATCAACTGCCATTCCTGTATCGGCCTCGCTGTCCACGTAACAATGGCATATTCCGTCGGCATGACCCAGGACAGGTATCCGGGAATTCTCCATGATGTACCTTACAAACTCATTTGAGCCCCTCGGTATTATAAGATCTATGTAATTGTCAAGCTTAAGCATCTGCTGAACATCTTCCCTTGTCTCAAGAAGATGAATCCACCCAGGATGAATTCCTGCCTCTGTTGTAGCTTTCTGAATAAGCCCGGCGAGGATACGGTTGGTGTTTGCAGCTTCCCTTCCCCCTTTAAGAAGTACCGCATTTCCGCTTTTAAGGCAGAGAGTGGAAATCTGGACAAGGGCATCGGGCCTTGATTCAAAAATTATGCCAATCACCCCGATCGGGCAGCTTATTTTGTACAGCACAAGGCCTTCATCCAGCTGGGTTGCCATAAGTTTTTTGCCGACCGGATCGGGAAGCTTAATAAGACTTCTGATGCCTTCCACCGTATCCATTATCTTTTTTTTGTCAAACCTCAGGCGCTTCAAAAGGGGTTCAGGCAGGTTTTCCTCCCTGCTCCTTTTAATATCTTCCTCGTTCGCCTGCACTATATCATTAATATTATTCCCAAGGTATTCAGCAATCAGTTCCAATGCCTTATTTTTCAGTTCGGTTTTTGCCGATGCCAGAACAATGGACGCCTTTTTTGCGGTTTCCGCACACTTAATAAGATCCATAACTACCCCTCCGGAATAAAATATATCCTTGATTAAATTACAGCAATTATACCATAACCTCAAAACAAATTTAAATCCTTCATTTACCGCATGATTTTTTATTTTAATACAATATTCGGGGCATTATCTTGACTTGTCGGTTATTTGACTGTAACATGTAGAAGTATAATAATCTGAAAATTTTTATATAACGCGGTGTATTACCGGATATATATGAAAAAAACCGTCAGTCTAAAGGGGGTAAGTATATGTTCAAGTGGAGCGAAAATTACAGAACAGGCATAGAAGCTGTCGACGAACAGCACAGGAAACTTATAGAAATCGGTGCAAAGCTCGAAGACATGCTGTATGCCGGTGATTCGCTGGACTATTATGACTACATCATGGAAACAATAAATGAACTGAAGGATTATGCGGATTACCATTTTACAACCGAAGAGAAATTAATGCGTGAGCACAATTACCCCGAACTGGAAGAACACCGCATGGAACATATTTATTTCATCAAGAGAATTGACAAGCTTGCCATGCAGGATATTGACAGCCAGCAAATCGGTGTAATTTCGGAGACACTGGATTTTCTTGCAAGATGGCTTTTCAGTCATATTCTTAATTCAGATATGAAATATGCAGATTATCTTAAAACAAAACAGGGCTGACAGGAAAGGAAGAACCACACCTAATGGCTGACTTGAAAAAGGAACTACGTGAGCAGATTGACAGGCGAAGAACATTTGCAATAATCTCCCATCCCGACGCGGGAAAAACTACCCTGACCGAAAAGCTTCTGCTATACGGCGGAGCTATTAATCTTGCGGGTTCGGTAAAAGCTCGCAAAGCAAAAAAATATGCTGTCTCTGACTGGATGGAAATCGAAAAGCAGCGCGGTATTTCGGTTACATCGAGCGTAATGCAGTTCGAATATAAAGGCTATTGCATCAATATCCTGGATACCCCTGGACACCAGGATTTCAGCGAGGACACATACAGGACGCTGGTTGCCGCAGACAGCGCTGTAATGCTTATAGACGGTGCAAAAGGCGTTGAAGCGCAGACGATAAAGCTTTTTCATGTATGCAAAATGCGCGGCATACCGATTTTTACGTTCATAAACAAGTTGGACAGGGCAATAAAAAACCCGTTCGACCTTATGCAGGAAATAGAGGATGTGCTGGGGATCCGCTCCTACCCCATGAACTGGCCTATAGGCATCGATGGTGATTTTAAGGGAGTTTATAACAGGAAGTTAAAACAGATTGAACTTTTTACCGGCGGAAACCACGGACAGACAATCGTGGAATCAACCGCCGGTTCAGTTGACGATCCGGTTTTTAAGGATTTGCTGGGCGAACCATACTATTCAACGCTTGTCGAGGACATAGAGCTTTTAAACGTTGCCGGGGATGATTTCAACCTTAAGGATGTGCTGGAAGGGAATCTTACTCCGATTTTCTTCGGCAGTGCAATGACAAACTTCGGAGTGGAACCTTTCCTGGAGGAATTTCTTAAAATGGCACCGCCCCCCGGAGCCCGTGTTTTTACCGATACAGTAATAGAGCCTGACTCAGAAAATTTTTACGGGTTTATTTTCAAAATCCAGGCAAACATGAACCCGAACCACAGGGACAGAATCGCCTTTTTAAGGATTTGCTCGGGTAAATTCACAAAAGGTATGGAAGTATACCAGTCGAACAGCAGCAAAATGATACGGCTTTCCCAGCCACAGCAAATAATGGCCCAGGAACGGGAAATAGTTGATGAGGCATGGCCGGGAGATATAATCGGGCTTTATGATCCGGGAATTTTCAGAATTGGCGATACATTAAGCACAGCCAGGCCGGCGGCCCTGTTCAACGGCATACCCATGTTTCCTGCCGAACATTTCGCAAGGATTTCGCCCAGGGACACTATGAAAAGAAAGCAATTCCTGAAAGGTATTATGCAGCTTTCCGAAGAAGGAACAATCCAGGTGTTCAGGCAGCTGGATATCGGTGTCGAAGAGTTCATAGTCGGGGCTGTAGGAATGCTGCAGTTTGACGTGCTTGAACACAGGCTAAGGCATGAATACAACGTGGAACTGAAAATTGTAATGCTTCCTCACAAGTTTGCCCGCTGGCTTACGGTTTCTGACAAGGATCCGCGTGACCTGAACCTTACCTCATCGACAATAATTGCACAGGACAAGGATGAACGGTACGTGCTGATATTTGAAAACCAGTGGTCGATAGACTGGGCAAAAGAAAAGAACAAGGGTATTGAACTGTCTGACGTATCGGGTTAAATGAAAAAATTACACAAATAAAACAACCTTCATGTATATTCCGTTAACATGAAGGTTTTTTTATTAATCGTGCCAGGGACAGCAGTCACTGTCTTTTGGGTATTATAAACATAGCGACAATGTACAGGATTATTCCTCCGAGAAAAGCAGTGGTTACCGAAAGGATTGACCAGACAAGACGCACCACCGTGGGATCAATTCCCAGGTACTCGCCTATGCCGCCGCAAACACCGCCTATAATCTTATTGGTGTCCGAAAGATACAGTTTTTTTTCCATAGACTCACCCCTTATCAGCAAATAATAGCCGCAAACCTAACGTGCTGAATACTGTGAAACTGTAACAATGCAATTCTCATCAGCTCTTCTGTTTAATATATACGTAATAATAAATGCATTAGTATGATTTATATACATCTTCCGCCGATTTTATTTTGACGTTTTCACTTTTCAATATTTCAAGGGCACTTTCAGGATTTTCCACCCGGAAAATAACCATCGCAGTATTGGGCTTGGAGTTCACAAAAGCATACATATACTCAATGCTGATGCCTTTTCTGTCAAGCACTGCAAGAACGTCTGCCAGCCCACCGGGTTTATCCTCTACCTCTATCGCAATAACATCATTTATGCTTACCGCAAAACCGTTCTCGGTCAGTATCTGCCTCGCCTTGTCCGGATTGTTAACAATCAGCCTCAGTACCCCAAAATCTGTTGTATCTGCCAGAGACAGTGCCCTTATGTCAATATTGTTTTCTCCAAGTGTGCGTGTAACCTCGGCAAGTCTTCCCTGCTTGTTTTCCAGGAAAATTGATATTTGTTTAATAAGCACATTGCCCACCTCTTATCAAAACCTTATCTTAAGTAGATTATACCTTAATTTTCCTGTGCCAGGCAAGGATTATTTGCGATACTTCGGGCGGCAAAATATCAGGGTTGCCTGGTTTTGCAGGCAACCCTTTCTGTTATCGCTGGTCGGATATGGTCGCATTGTTATTGTCCGCAGACAGTTGAGCCAGGTTATCATACGGAGGTCCTGTCGTGGTACCTTCCAGAAGGGCAATGTCAACCTCGTTCGGAGGTGTACCCCAGGAGTTTCCGAAGAATGTGGTAAATGCGCGGTCTACCAGGAATCCTCCTTTTGTATTGTACACAACATTGTTGTTTATTGCGCCTGTTGTATCCGGGTTAATGTACATTCCGGTTCTCAGGCTGAAGAACGTATTTCCTTCCAGGAGTACATTCTGAGTTCCTACCTGCGATACAACCGCGCGGTTTACAACCCAGTCGTCCATCGGCGGTGGCTGTTCAGGTCCGAAAATGGTATTTCCGATTAGCCTTACATTGGGTGCCCCAATCTGTATGAACTCTGCCTGGTAAGGCTGGTCGCTTGTCATTGTCAATCCTTCTACGGTAACATCACTGCCCGTTATCAATATCGGAATAATCTGCGCCTTGAGCAGTATTTCCGCTCCGGGTTCGCCAAGCAGTGTTATTCCGGGTTTATTTACGTTTATCTGTGTTGTTACCTCATATGTGCCTGCACCTATATGAACCGTTCCGCCCTGAGCCACGGCATTAATGCCTTCCGTTATGGTTCCGAACGGACGGGCAATACTGCCGTTGCCGTCCGTACTGCCTGCCTGTACACGTATGTTTTCAGGATCCACTACTTCATTTACCGCTTCATCAAGTGCCTGCTGCACACTTTCCACCGTAGGATATCCCAGGTCGGGACGGCTGTTCAGCAAAGTTGCCAGCACCAGATCCTGTGCCGTTGAGCTCAGCGAATTATAACCCGAGAGATCCAAACCAAGGGCTGGATCGGTAATAGCATCACGCATTTCTTCAACATTCTGCGCGTTGTTTACAGCATCCAGCGGTGGATTCGGAGGAGGTGCTTCCCCGATTTTAATAATCAGGATTGACGCGCTTACTCCGGTTTCTGTTCCGCCGGCAGCGTTGTCAAGAGTAACCGCGTCAGCGCTGGTGTGGTTTCTCAGCGTGATTTGGTCTCCTGCGGCTGCATTGATGATAACCATTCCTCCAAAATTGTTTTCAATCTGGCGGGAACCATATGTGCTTCCCGGTACAGGGGTTTCATTCCTGTACAGTGTAAACTGGCCGGGATCTGCACCGGTAATCGTATACCAGACGGCATAAATTCCAGGGGACTCAATTATAATTGGCGCAGTGTTTGCTTCATGGGTAAGCCCGAGCATTGCACCGTTGCTTGTGAAGATAACCGGTTCATTTACAGGAACGTCCTGGATGTCTGTTTTGTAAATATACCCATATGGATTGCCCGTCGGAGGTACGGGAGTATCAGAATAAGAAACCACCAGTTTGGGGAAATACGGTTCATATATAATATTATTGGTACCAAACTGGACAAGTGTCAACCCGTCAGGGTTTGTCAGAGCAATCCCGTAATTTGGATGGGTTCCGTTAAGCCATTCATTTACAATTTCCGTTATGTCTATACTCACAATCGTATACAGGTCGGACGTATTGATATCAATTTGTGAAGCGGTTGGTTCAAACGTCGGCATGGTATTGTATGTTACCGTTGACGTGTCAAAAGGGCCGGTTACCCTGTTTACGACAATCGGGCTCGGCTCCGTACCGGTTTTCACGATTACCGACAGCTGAAGTACCGCACTGTCCACGCTTGTAACCGGTATCGATGACAAATCAATCTCAAGAAAGCTTATGCATTCCAGAAAACCCGGATCCCTGCCCACATACATCAGCGGGTAAAACGAAAAGTTCTGGTCGGGCTGGGCAGAGGACACAAAAGTCGTATCAGGAATACCAATTGTTATTTCCGGCAAAATTTCACATCCTTTCTTTTCTGATTGAAAAATTTACATACTGCAGCGGATAAACGGCAAAACGATGATTCCCGGTTTTTCCGTTTGTCCACATGCACTGTTTTCCTATGATCATCATATTCTGTGCCTAGCATAGTGTTACATAATTTTTCGCCATTGTTTGTCCGATTTCCGCCTTATCTTCCCTGAATAATTATGTAAATGTAACATTACATAATCTGCCTGCATATTAATGTATCAAGATCGGTTTAAGCTTTTTTTCAAAAACGGACTAAAATCCATTTAAGCTGCTTCAGAGCAAATTTTTTCCTGTAGGAGGGTATGCCTTGTGAAGAAAGCATTAATTACAGGAATCACCGGACAGGATGGTTCTTACCTTGCAGAGTTTTTGCTTGAAAAAGGTTACGAAGTTCATGGACTTTTAAGGAGAAGCAGTGTTGAAAATACCGAAAGGATTGAACACCTGATAAGGGAACCTAAAAAGGTTACACTGCACTACGGTGATTTGACCGATGCAGGAAGCCTGTCAAGGCTGCTGTATAAAATAGAACCCGACGAAGTATATAACCTGGCTGCCCAGAGTCATGTGAAGATATCCTTTGAAATGCCTGAATTTACGGCAAACGTAAATGCGATAGGTACATTATCATTGCTCGAAAGTATACGCGAGGTAAACCCTAAGATTAAATTCTACCAGGCTTCTTCCAGCGAGCTTTTCGGAAAGGTAAGAGAAATACCGCAGAATGAAAATACGCCTTTTTACCCGAGAAGCCCTTACGCCGTCAGTAAGCTTTACGCATACTGGATAACGGTAAATTACAGGGAGTCATACAAGATGTTTGCCTGCAACGGTATACTTTTTAACCACGAATCCCCTAGAAGGGGCCGGGATTTCGTAACCCGCAAGATTACAACCGGAATAGCTGACATACTGACTGGAAAAACTGACTGTCTTTACCTCGGTAACCTGGATGCAAAACGGGACTGGGGATATGCAGGGGATTACGTGGAAGCCATATGGCTGATCCTCCAGCAGGATGAGCCCGACGATTACGTGATTGCCACAGGGGAAACCCATACCGTAAGGGAATTCTGTGAACTGGCCTTTAAGAAAGTAGGAATCAACCTTGTATGGCAGGGAGAAGGCCTGGACGAAACAGGTGTTGACAAGGATACGGGCAGGGTTCTTGTCAGGGTAAGCAGCGAGTTTTTCAGGCCTGCAGAAGTTGACCTGCTTTTGGGTGATCCTGCTAAGGCAAAAGCCAAGCTGGGCTGGAAACCCAGGGTTTCCTTTGAGGAACTGGTTTCATTGATGGTGGAAAGTGATCTCAGGGCAGCAGGAGTAAAACTTGATTAAGGAGAGATTGTCATGGAAAAGGACAGCAGGATTTATGTGGCAGGACATACCGGAATGGTAGGCTCAGCCATTGTCAGATGCCTTGAACAAAACGGATATAAGAATATTATCAAAAGGACGCATAAGGAACTGGATCTGACCAGTCAGGCAGACTGCGAAAAGTTCTTCGAGGAGGAAAAACCCGAATACGTGTTTCTTGCCGCCGCCAAAGTGGGCGGAATTCATGCAAACGATACCTATCCGGCAGATTTCATAATGGAAAACATACTGATTGAATGCAATGTAATAAGAAGCGCTTTTAAAAATAACGTAAAAAAACTGATGTTTCTCGGAAGCTCATGCATTTATCCTAAGCACTGCCCGCAGCCCATTAAAGAGGAATACCTGCTCACCGGGCCGCTGGAACCCACGAATGAAGCCTACGCCCTGGCCAAAATATCGGGGATTAAAATGTGCCAGTCCTTCAACAAGCAATACGGCACCCGCTATATTTCGGTTATGCCCGCGAACCTGTACGGGATAAACGACAGATTCGACGAGTATAACTCTCATGTTATACCTGCAATGATAATAAAATTCCACAGGGCAAAAACCGAAAATCTGCCATATGTTGAACTGTGGGGTACCGGCAGACCGCTCAGGGAATTCCTGTATGTGGATGATATGGCTGAGGCATGCGTTTTCCTGATGCAGAACTACGACGGCAATGAACCGGTAAATATCGGCTCAGGCAAGGAAATAAGCATCAGGGAACTGGCAGAGATTATACGTGATGTAGTTGGGTTTAAGGGTGAAATTGTTTTTGATACAACAAAACCCGACGGAACACCGAGAAGGATCCTGGATAATTCCAAAATAACCGCAATGGGCTGGAAACCAAAAACAGACATAAGGGAAGGCATAAAGAAAGAATATGAATATTACCTGGAAAAGGTGCTAAAAAAATAATAACCGGGGGGATAATTTCCTGATAGTCCCCCCTGTTTTTCCGGGAGATGTTTTTTTATGCAAACATCTGTTTAAGAACATCCATCTGGGCCTGAAGCAGGGCTTCGGATTTTGTTTTGAAAGTAAACAGTTCGCTTTTAAGCTGTTCATACTTTGCCTGGATATTGCGTGCTTCATTGTGTGCGTCTTCAATAATTTTCTGTGCCTTAAGCTCTGCTTCTTCAATGATGTTCTTTGCCTTGTCGCAGGCATTTGCCTTGATTTGTTCAGCAGTGTGCTGTGCTACCAGGATTGAGTGCTGCAGTGACTCTTCAAGGACCTTATAATGCTGAACCGTTTCATTCAGGCCGGATACCTGGCATTTCAGTTCATGTATTGTATTGTTCATCTCATTATAGTCTTCTATAATCTTTGCCAGCATATTATCCACCTGTTTTTTGCTGTAGCCGTCAAACAGCACTCTCCTGACCGAAACGCGGCTTAATTCGGAAGAGGTATAGTTCACTTGACCATCTCCCCATACATATTCCTGTAACAATATTCTATTCAGAATCTTTTACCGATGTCACAACTCATTTCTTTTGAGGTTTACCCCTGTTTATCCGTGATGACAGACCCATAGGTGAAATATCCCTGTCCTTTGCCGGAATCCGGAAACGTGAAAAATCACGGGTTGCTATCATATCGCATATTTCGCCGTACCACAGGAAATTGCTGATATATGCATAGAATTTTGCCCTTTCCATGTATTCAGCAGGAATTTGGTAATATCTTCCCATTCGCATTACAAAATTCTCGCCCAGGTGATCCACCAGCATTCCTAAATCATAAGCGGGATCACCGAATCCTGCATTGGCAAAACCAATTATGCCGATTTTCCGCGATGATTTGTCAAACAGAATATGATTCGGGTTTAAGTCTCCGTGTATAACCACAGGCTGAAATTCAAAAAATTCTTCATTCTCAACAGCAGGCTGGATAACCTGCTGCAGGTATTCCTTCACATACCCGGTGCAGTAGGGAGATATTTTTCTCTGTAATGTTTCCAGTTCGATCAGCCACTCCTCCCTTGTCCTGTTTGCATGTGAATCTTCAATACCCGCATGTTTTGCTTTCTTGACCGGTATATTATGCAGTTGATCCAGGAAAACCGCAATCTGCCGGGCTATGTTGTCCTGCGTTCCATAATCCAGCTTCAGCAGGGTATTCCGGTATAAAGGTGAACCATTTATAAATGAACGCCTGGACACATTCGGATAAACCATTTCCACTTCGGGCAAATCCATTGTAACAAAACTGCGTATAAATCCCATCACTTCCGCTTCATTCCTGAGATACACGGCAGTCCAGTCATATTTTGCAAATTTAAATACCGTTTGATTGTTTACTATGGCAATATCGCTGTAGCTTCCGTCAGTCCTGTTAAACTCTATTCTGGACAAATCCATCTGGGGAAACCTGTTCTTTATTAATTCGATGTATTTGAGTTCACTGGTATTCAAAGTCCTCCCTCCTCACCGGAAATTTTTCAGTACAGAAGCTTTATATTGGTTTCAGGCCAGTCTTTTAGCCGCAGTACGGTATTCGACAGGCTTGAATAGCCGTTTCCGATGAAAAAGTCGCACTGTGCGGCCAGGTATGTGTCCTTGATGACTTCTATCGTATCCTTTACAAGCTCCACTCCCTTGTGCCTCTTGTTAGGATATTCCTGGAGGTATGTGGGTATCCTCTGTTTCAGCTGCCGTTTCTTGCTGTCGGTATACAGCAGCATTTCGTTTATATCGTACAGTTTCCTGAACTGCTTCAGGATTTTCTTGGAATCGGTAATCAGAAAGACATGCCTGATATTGTACCGTTCGATGTAATGCCAGATATGAGGTTTATATAGTTCATTCAGGTCATAAAGCTGCGCAACCTCATTGACAATGGCATTTGAACGGCAGTGTACACCCAGTATCGGTTTTTCATCCCTGAAGGCAGGATTTGTATTTATATATTTCTTGATTTCCCTTTTTATTTCCGGTTTTGGCTTCAGGTATTTGTCATAAAGATAACGGTAAACCTGGTACGGTGTTTTGCCGTATGACCAGTGTGACCTGTTTGCATATGCCAGTATAGAACTTAACGGGTAATAAATATCGCTTACAACAATGTTAGCATCGCTTTTCATCAGGCTTTTCAAATCCCGGCCTTCCATCTTGAACCTGTCTGTATCTTCAGCGAGTATGTTTCTGTAATTCCACACGGGCGGATAAAAAGTGAACTCAGGCCGGATAATCTCATGCACGTTACAGTTTGAAACAGGCTCAAAGAATACCTCGTATGCATTTGAAGAAACAGACTCGCTGTAAAGGCTTTCCATACCCCAGTACACTACTGGAATCCTGTTTGTCAGTTCTGCAGCGAGAATCTGGCACATAACATGATCTACGTCTTTCCATATGCTTTTCCCCAAAGACTTTATCAGCAGATAACGGTTAGTCAGCATAAGTATTCACCCCTCCGTATAATTCAGGATATTCCAGTCTGTGACGAATTCTTTCCTGTTTTTTCCGCCTGCGCTCGGCTTTTACGCGTTTTTTGGCCAGCCTCTGTTCATGTTTCAGATCCCTGTAAAAAAGGAATATGTTTTCTTCGGGCCAGTCTCTCAGGCGTTTTACCGTGTATGATACGTTGGAATATCCGTTCCCGATGAAAAACTGGCACATTGAAGCAAGGTAGGTATCCTTGATTATTTCTATTCCTTTTCGTCTTTTTTCCGAATAGCTGGTCAGGTGGGGCGCGTTTTTCGTGTCACTCAGCTGCCCTCTTTTTGCTTCAGTGTAGATAAGCCTGTTACCGTAACGCTTTCTGAATTCCTCAAGGATCTCCTCGCAGTCTGTCAACAGCAGGATCTTTTTGATACCATACCGTTTTGTAAATTCTTCTACCTTTTCATAATATTTTTTGTTCAGGTGGGACAGGTTTTCCACTTCCTTGACCTTGTCCCCGCCGCGCATGTGAACTCCAAGGAGCGGCTTGTGATCCCTCATGTATTCATCGTAAAACTCCTGTATTTCCTGCTGGATGTCAGGTTTTAGCCTTATATATTTGTCAAACAGGCACCGGTATATCTGGTGGGCGGTCATCCCGTATGCCCAGTGTGTTTTAGGAATATAAGGAATTAGCGGGCGGACGAAGTAATGCGTGTCACTCACCACCACATTGGCATTACTCGACATCATGTCACCCAGGTTCCGGTACGCCCATGCCACCTTATCCAGGTCCTCCACCTTCAGGTTCTTGTCGTTCCAGATCGGCGGGTAATATGTGAAACCCGGGCGAGCCAAATCATCAAGCGTAAAGGGCGATACGGGCTCAAAATACAGTTCAAAGGCATTTCCCTTAAAGGATTCGGAATAAAGGCTGTTCGAACCCCAATATACCACGGGTATACGATTGGTCAGTTCTGCCGCAAGAAGCTGTCCCATCACATGATCCACATCGGACCAGAAACCGCACCCCCAGCTTTTTATCAGCAGGAACCTGTCACCTGTCATCTTCATCACTCCCGGGGTACAGTTTTTTCTTTATTTTGCGGCAGAGGTTCTTTACAAACTCAATAAGGGGACGTAATATATTCTTTTTGTCTGATACAATCATTTTTACGTTTACCGGGTACTTGCGTTTTTCCCTTTTGCGGTACAGGAGTATGACGTTTTCATCGGGCCAGTCCTTTATCCTGGAAACAGCCCGGGAAAGGCTTGAAAAATCATTTCCTATAAAGAAATCGCATCTGGCGGCAAGATATGCATCCTTAATCACTTCAATTCCCCGTCTTCTTTTAACCACCGGGTTTTCAAGGTTATAAGCCGGCTCACTGTCCGTCAGGCGCTTGCAGTCAGTAAAAACAACCATGTCACCGTATTTTTCCCTGTACTCTTCCACCGTTTCCTTGCTGTCGGTAAGAAGGAATATCTTTTTTATGGAATACTTGTTCATAAGCTTGTTGATTTCAGAGTGATACTGGGTATTGGCCTTAAGCAGTTTCCCTCTTCCCAGGAAACGATATTTTCTTTTTATTTCCTTTTCGGTTTTAATACCATATTTCCTGCTGTGCCTGCGCCAGTAGTGCTCATCGGCTATATCCTTTCTTACGTCAATAATCATGTCATCCTCTTCCCTGCGTACATGAACGGCCAGCAACGGGTGTCCGTCCTTGAGCCATGACTGGTAGAATCCCTCCACTTCGGTCAGGATGTCTCTTTTTACCTTAATATATTTTCTGAACAGGTATCGGTAAATCTCGGAAGCAGTCATTCCATAGGCTGCATGGTCCTTCTTTACGAAAGGAATAATTTCGGATATTGAAAAATAAACATCCCCTATAACTACATTGGCATCACTGCTGATAAGATCTCCGATACTCCTGTACATCCACGTATCCTTGCCTGTATCTTCCACCAGCAGGTTGTCCGCATCCCAGAACGGCGGATAAAAAGTATACTCGGGTTTCGCAAGATCAAAAATGCTGTAATCGGATACAGGCTCAAAATACAGCTCAAACCCGTTTGTATGGATAAAACCGTTATGCAGGCAATGAGTAGGCCAAAAGACTACCGGAATACGGTTTGTAATTTCGGCGATTAACAGCTGTCCCAAAACATGTTCCACATCGGACCATAAACGGTAACTCCACGGTTTAATCAGCAGGAATCTGTCCCCCGCCATTGTAAATTTTCACCTCGCAGTTTTCGTAAAAAAATTCCTCAAGGTTATATTATGTATACCTTCCGATTTATGTGCATAATTTCAGTAAGCTCATTCCGCTAATTTTATGCGGGTGATTCGGGCGATTTTGTCGACGCAGAGCGGCATGCCACAAAGCCCTGCTGCCCAGAAATGAGTTATGAGCGTGGAACTGAGCAGCCCGGGTTATTGGGACCCCTTGCTCAACAGCAAATTGGAAAACCTATTGTGCCGTGACAGAAGCTTTTAGCGGAGTGAAGCTTAGAGATGCACAGTCCGAGCGAGGATAAGCAAGCCGACTGTCTGAGCAAAAATGCTACCGACATAATAAATTCAGAAGCATTTTTGCGAGTTTCGGCTTGCCCGAGCTGAACTGTGCAGCTCTTGCAAACGAAGCGACTGCTTCGGGCACGGCACAACAGGTGTATAAAAAAACGCCCGAAGCAGGACCCGCATTTTACATCTGCGCCCTGTTCCATTCAATCGTGCGGAGCAACCCTTCCCTGAACGGCTTAAACGGCGGAAGCGGGAATTCTGACAGAACTTTTGAGATATCAAGCTTCACCATCCGGGGAGATACCTTTACATCCTTAAGTTCATCCTTATCAACGGCCTTTTCGGATAATACGCTGCCGGTAAGCAGGCATATTTCTTCCGCAAGGGTACGTATGCTTATGCTGTCTTTTCCACCGACATTATAGACGAAATCCTTACCGTAAATCAGTATATAAAGCAGCATCAGCATGCAGTCGGCAATATAGCAGAATGTCCTGATCTTGCTTCCGTCATCGAGCATAACAATCCTGTTTTCATACAGGGCCTGCTTCAGGAAATGGGCAAGAACCCTTTCATCCTTCAGCCCGATTCCAGGACCGTATGTCATCGAAATCCTGGCAACCTTTACATTGACATTTTCAAAATTCCTGTAGGCAAAACAAAGGGTTTCGCCCATGCGTTTCGATTCCGAGTACACCGCCCGTATGTCCACGGGTGAACACAGACCCGGATAATCCTCCGCTGTCGGGATGTGTTCCTCATCGGGATTACCGTAAACCTCGGAAGAACTCAAGAACAGCATTGCTGCATTATCCTGTTTCGCTTTCTTCAGCAGCCTTTCTGTCACTGTTGTATTCAGATGAATGGTATTCAGGTAATTCTGAATGAATTTCTTCGGCTGGGCATAGGTTGCACCGTGAACAATGTAGTCGGCTTTCGGTTCAAAGCATTCGCAGTTCGGATCGTTCAAATCCGCGGCATAAAACGCATACCTGTTTTCAAATATATCCTGAAGGTGGCTTTCTGGAGGGCTTTTGCTCACCGCAACGATATTAATCCCTGTTTTCTTCATTTCATTCGCAAGGTGGAGCATGTAAATCAGGTAAGTTCCAATAAGCCCGTTGGCCCCGGTAATATACACCGTTTTGTCCTTTAGCGGGCTGAGATTAATCTTTTCAATATATTCGCGGCAGTCCTGCTCAATAAACCTGTCCATTACAATCCTCCTATCCTTTTACCAGTTTCACTGCTTCGTTATAAATGTCTTCGTCGGTTGGGTAATATGCCTTTTCCAGCACATCGCTTGTCGGTGTCGGCGTATCGGGGCAGCATACCCTTTTCACGGGCTTTTTAAGCAAATGAAATGCCTTTTCGGCAGCGAATGCCGCTATCTCAGATGCCACACTGCCGGTTTTGTTCCCGGTGTCAGCGATTATTAGTCTTCCTGTTTTTGCAACTGATTCAAGAATTATTGCTTCATCAAAAGGCTTTAATGAACGAAGATCCACCACTTCTGCTGAAATACCTTCCTTCTGAAGCTTTTCGGATGCTTTCAATGCCTCCACGAGCATATAGGATATTGCCACGATGGTTACGTCTTCACCTTTTCTGCGGATAACGCCCCTGCCAATGGGTATCGAATACAGTTCTTCAGGAACATGGCCGGTAGTTTTGTGCAGCCACCGGTGTTCAACAAACAGGACAGGGTTATCATCAATAATGGCTGATACCATTAAACCCTTTGCATCGTACGGGGTGGCCGGAGCCACAATTTTAAGGCCGGGGACATTCATAAGCATTCCCTGTATGCACTGCGAATGCTGGGATCCCGAACCCCAGCCCCTGGCACTTATCGTCCTTACCACCATCGGTACTTTTACCTGTCCTGCAAACATATAACTCCATTTCGATGCATGATTCACCAACTGATCAAATGACAGGAGCAGAAAATCCATCCGAGCATGAATCAATACCGGTCTCAGTCCTGCCATTGCCGCTCCTGCTGCTATACCGGTAAGCGAATTCTCGGCTATCGGTGTGTCAAATACCCTGTTTTCCCCGTATTTCTCCTTAAGTCCCTTTGTAGTTCCAAAGACGCCTGCAACATCGTCCACGCCTTCTCCCATTATAAAAACCCTCGGATCCCTTGCAAGCGACTGATCCAGGGCTTCATGCAGCGCGTCCCTGTACGAAAGTATACGGTCTCCTTCTGAATCACTTTTAATATAGAAATTTTCAAGCTTTTCTACCTGTACCGTTGTCCATGGCATGTACAGCTCCCTCCTTCCGATCAGCGTATACGAAATCAAAAAGTTCGTTAGATTCAGGTTTTGGAGAGCTCTGAGCATAATTGAAAGCATCTTCGGTGATGCCTTTTATTTCCTCGTCAATACCCTTATCCAGTTCTTCAGTCAGAATACCGTTATTTTTCAGGTATTCTGCAAACCGTTTTATCGGGCACCGGGATACCCACAGGTCATATTCTTCCCTGGGCCTGTAACCTTCACCAACGTCATCCACCGTTCCGATATGGCCTTTCCACCTGTATGTAAGGCATTCTATGAAAGCAGGCCCTTCGCCGTTACGGCATCTTTCAATGGCGTCTTTGGCATATTCCGAAACTTCCAGTACATCATTGCCGTCAATCTGGTAAGCAGGCATCCCGTAACCCTGTGCCCATTTGAATATGCCTTCGCCTGCCTGGCGTACCCGTTGGTGCGAGTTAATTGCGTAAAAATTGTTTTCGCATACATACACAACCGGCAGCTTCTTTATGGCTGCAAAATTCAGGCTTTCATGGAAAGTCCCCTCGTCAGCGGCACCGTCACCGAAAAATACAACCGTTACCCTGTCGCTGTTTGTCAGCTTTGACGCCAGTGCAGTACCCGTTCCCAGCGGTATATTCCCGCCTACAATTGCCGTGGAACCAAGTATACCTACATTGGTGTCGATAAGATGCATTGAACCGCCTCTGCCGCGGGCACACCCTGTTTTTCTCAGGTACAGCTCGGCAATCATTTTTCTGATATTTCCGCCCTTAGCAATATACTGGGCATGGTTCCGGTGAGTACTGAAAATGTAGTCATCCTTTCTCAGGTGAATGCAGACTCCTGCTGCCACGGCCTCCTGGCCTATGGACAGATGTATTGGAGTTTTAATTTCATCATACTTGTATTCATCATTAATTCTTTGCTCAATTGCACGGATAAGCTTCATAATCCTATACATTTCAATAAGTTTGTCCTTTTCCATAACCCATCGCTCCTCCCATTCAGTATAAGAGCTTAATCATGTCTTCTTCCCAATCCTTGAGTTCACTGATGCCCTGCGACACATTAGAATGGCCGTTTCCTATAAAATAGTCGCATTTCGATGCCAGCCATGAGTCCATTATTATTTCAAGCCCCTTATCGCGGTTATTCTCATATTCCTGGAAATGCACACCCGGTCCGTTCTTCGGAACCCTGCGGCAATCGGTAAAGATCAGCAGGTTACCATACCTTTTCCTGTACTCGTCCAGCACTTCAATACAGTCGGTCATCAGGAACACCCTGATACCAGGGACTTTCTCAAGGACTCTTTCTATTTCCGCATGGTACTTTTCATTCAGTTCATGAAGATGCCGTACCTCGGTTATTTTGTCGCTGCTTCTTACATGCACCGCCAGCAAAGGTGTTCCTTTCATGTTTTTATCGTAAAACTTATCCACCAACTCCCGGATTTTTTCATTCAGCCTGATGTATCTGCGAATCAGCCGTCGAAACAATTCCGTCCTGCCCAGGCCGAAAAGCCAATGATCTTCGGGTATGAACGGAATGATTTCTTCTGCGCTGGTATAACTGTCACTTACAAAAACATCTGCACTGCACTGTTCAAGTTGTTTCATTAAAACATTGGCGTCTTTTTCGGTATAGTCAGGAACAGTGAGAATGTTCCCGCTGTTCCATTTGTACGGATAAAAAGAAAATTCGTCACTGGCAAGATCGCAGGCACTAACACCGGATACCGGCATGAAAAACTCCTCGAAAGCATTAATGCTGTCCGCAGGAAAATAAAGGCTTCCCTTTCCCCAGTAAACGACGGGGATCCTTCGCACAATTTCGGCTGCAAGCAGTTGGGTCAGAATATGATGGAGTTCATTCCAAAGTCCCGCTCCTATTTCCCTTATAAGAAAAAACCTTTCCCTCGCCATCTGAACCTCCTGAAATACCGCTTTCAGAGCAGATCCTCATGACCCTCCTGTTTCATTTTTTCTACAAGCATTTTTATCTTTTGGGACTTGTTCCTCGGGCAAACCAGCACTTCATTTTTTGTTCCGGCAACTATCATATTGTCCAAATCAATGGTGCAAATGGCAATGTCTTTGCCGTATATGACCGAGTTTGTAGTGTTGATTCCTATATGCCGTCCGTGTACCAGGTTGCCGTCTGAATCAGCTGCCAACGTTTTTGCCAAAGCATCAATGCTTCCTATATCGTCCCAGTCAAAGGAAGCTCTTACCGCATACAGTGAACCTGCGCATTTTTCCAGGACGCCGTTATCAAAGGAAATATTTTGAAGTTCGCTGTATGCCTTTTCAACAGCTTCCGGAGCTCCTTTTTCCTCATTTTCCAGGGCTTCGGAAAGTTTAACGTAATGATCGGGCAAATGCTCCTTCACACTCCGCAAAATTGCATCCGTCGTGCCCGCCACAATCCCGCAGTTCCACAGGTAATCCCTGGAACGGACAAGCTCTTTTGCCCTGTCCAGCGAAGGCTTTTCAATAAATTCAAGAACTTTTGATATTTCGGACCCTGAACTCACGGCAGGCTCAACATGTATATATCCATATCCGTCTGCAGGATAAGCCGGCTCAACACCGATTATAACGATGGCATTGGTCCGTTCAGCGGTATCAAATGCCTGCTGCAATGCCCGCGCATAATTTTCGGTATCCTGTACGTATCCGTCCGCAGGTACAAAACACAGTACACCTTCACCGTATTTTTTGTTAAGAAGCATGGAAGCATAGGCAATGCATGCTGCAGTGTTCTTCCTGTCTGGTTCAGAAAAAATGTTTTCTTCAGGTATATATCCGCTGACGTTTTTTCTTGTTATATCAGCCAACCGCCTGCTTGTTATGACAAAACACCGCTGAGGCTGAACAATTTTGCATAATCTTTTTATGGTCAAAACCATCATGGATTCTCCGCCTTCAACGGGAATAAACTGTTTTGGGCTGGCTTCCTTAGAAAGCGGCCAAAGCCTGGTTCCCGAGCCGCCTGCCATAAGCACGGCATATTTCTGCATGTTACTGCACTCCTTTTCCTTTTTTAACTCCGAAATGTGCCTGCATCCCGAGTTGTCAAACGTTTTTGATATATCTTATGTAAATTTAATGGATAAGGTTCGTACAAAAAATCAGCCTGTTGATGTGTTTTGTCGTTTTTTGAAATAAGATAAGAATTTCCGCAGATATGTACGCAAAACTTGAAAAGAATTAAACAACAAAATAAAAGTCCGGTTCAGCCCGGACATCTATTATTCAGTCTTTACAGTATACAGTTCAGTAACCTTCAGGGGAGACTTAGCTTCTGCCCTGCATAAATGGTTGCATTGTCAAGATTGTTAAGCTTTTTTATCTGGTATATATATTCCCGTATTTCAGTTTTTCCGCGGTATTTGTCCGCTATGCCCCAGAGAGTATCGCCCTGCCTTACTGTTATGGTTCTGTATTCCCTTTTTGCGTTTTTTCCGTTCGATGAAACTGATCCAATTATAAGCGCGGTTACTGCAAACAGTATGAACAAAAATACAATAAACCTGTTTTTTCTTTTAAGCCGGTATACTCTCATGGTACATAACCCCCTCAGGAAAAACCGTAGAAGGTTTTACAGTTTAAAAGAACATCTGTTCTATATTTGCATTTTACCGAACATTTGTTCATTTGTCAACAGATTTTTCGAACATTTGTTTGACATTTTTTATAAGTATGGTATAATTAGGATAAGTATGAATTGTGGGGTATGATAATGAAACAGAAAAATCTGGATAAACAGCAGCAAATCCTGGATTTTGTAAATAAACAGGTAAGGGAGAAAGGATACCCGCCTTCAGTCCGTGAAATATGCAGAGCAGTAGGGTTTAAATCTACTTCCACCGTGCATTCATATCTTGCAGCCCTCGAGGAGCAGGGGCTGATTGTAAAGGATCCTTCGAAAACAAGGGCATTAAAAGTAGTGAACAAAAAAGCGAAAGACCTTGAGGGTTACATTTCAGACAAGGAAATCGAAAATATCCCGATTATCGGAAGGGTTGCAGCAGGTCAGCCCATACTTGCCGTGGAAAATATAGAAGATACTTTTCCCGTTCCTGTTGATTTTCTTGAAAACGGGCCCACTTTCATGTTGAGAATCAAAGGCGACAGTATGATAAACAAGGGTATTCTGAATGGGGATCTGGTAGTGGTAAAACAGCAGAATACCGCTGAAAACGGCGATATAGTCGTTGCATTGATTGAAGATGAAACTACGGTAAAAACTTTTTACAGGGAAAAAGATCATATTCGGCTGCAGCCGGAGAATGATAATTATGAACCTATAATCGTCAGAGATAATATTACCATTTTGGGAAAGGTTATAGCGCTTTTCAGAAAATTTTAGAGCCTCCTGGCTCTTATTTTTTTGCTTATTTGTCTATATGTGAATTGTTTCTGAATATGAATCAATTATCTCAACTCTTCCGTCATTTTCGATATATTTTATCACCGAAGTAAGAATGCTTTCTGCATGCGACGATTCATTTGTTACACAGGAAAAACCAAGTTCGCACCTGTTCCATTCATCCTGCAGTCCCGTTTCCGCGGCAGCAACATTAAGCTTAGTACTTATTTTAGAAAGCAGGCTTTTCACAACACTGCGTTTATCCTTCAGGCTTTTCATCCCTCCTATATACAATGTAAGGCTAAGAACACCTACAACCATCGGTTTCTCCTCCCGTTGCGCCATCCAATTTATGGAAGCTGTTTTTAGGCATAAATTTAGATGCATAAGCCAGACTTATGCACCGTTTGCTGCAGAAAAAAAATTGTTGTCTTTATTCCAGTTCATTCAGTAATTTAATCTGTGCCTGAAGCATACTGAGGGCTTTGCTTTTATAAACAGCCATATCCTTTTTAAGCCTTTCGGCTTCAAACTGGATTTTTACAACTTCCCGGTTCGCTTCCTCAACAATTTCCTTCGCCTTGTTCTGTGCTTCGGCTATTATGTTCTCTGCCTTTTTTTCGGCATTACTGATAATTTCACTGCTTGACTGCTGGGCAAGGATCAGGCTTTTCTTAAGAGTCTCCTCCATCTTTTCGTAGTGGGCCAGCCTGTCCTTAAGCTCCATTACCTGCTCCTTTGCTTTCATCAGCTCACGAATATACTCAGAATAATCCTCGACTATCTTCTGAATAACCTCATATACCTGATTCTCATCCACACCTCTGACAACAGCTCTCCGGAATACTATATTCGACAAATCATTGGGAGTAAAATTCATAATCCATACCTCCGGGTTATTGGAAAGACCTATAGTTTGTCAACAATGAGAAGCAGTATATACTCTACAAATCCGAGCAACAGGTAAGCCAGAAGTGGAGAGAAATCAAACATCAGGCTTTTTCCAAAAGCTGAACGCGCAATTAGGTTTCTCAGCGGTGACAAAATCGGTTCCGTAACTGTATATATGAAAACTGCAAACCTGTTATCACTTCTTAACGGAAGCCATGAAAGAACAACTCGCAGAAGGATCAGTATCTCTGTAATTCTGAAAAACAGTACTATAGCCGCACTCAGGATTTGTGCCATCTGCTTCCTCCGTCATTTCATCCACGTAAAAATGCCTTCTTCTTTAAGCTCATTCTTCACGTCTCCCAAAATATCCACACTGTTTGGCGTAGCGAGGAAAATACCTGACGATACTTTCTGGATATTTCCGTCAAGGGAATAAACCGCACCGCTTAAGAAATCAACAATACGCTGGGCAGTTTGGATTTCAACATCCTCCACATTCATAACGATAGAACGGTTTGCTCTTAAATGATCACAGATATCTTTAGCATCATTGATGTTTTTTGGAAATACGATTACTACTTTTGAATTGGTGTTTCCATTCAGGTTAAGAACCTTGCCCTGGTTCTTTTTCCCGAAACTTTTGCGGCTTTCCTTTTTATCCACTTCAATAACGTCTTCTTCGTAGTAGTCATCTTCAGTTTCTTCTGTTTCCCATCCAACAAAATCAAGCATTTTGTTCAGTATGTTTGCCATATGTATCTTCCTCCCGTTCATCCTGAGTAAATTATTGATTATCATTTGCTTAATGGGTATTGCCTTTCTCCGAAAATGCTGGTGCCAATTCTTACAATATTGGCACCTTCTTCAATTGCAACTTCAAAATCATGGCTCATACCCATTGACAAATACTGCATATCAATATTATTAATGTTTTCCCGTTTAATGTCAATTGAAATGTTTCTTAATCGCCGGAAAACCCAGCGTACGCTTTCGGGATCGTCGGTGTAGGGCGCAATTGTCATCAGGCCTTTTACTTTGATATTCGGATAAGTGGACACTTTTTTTACAAAATCGTACACTTCGTCCGGGGAAATACCTGCCTTTGATTCTTCACCCGCTACATTGACCTGTATAAGAGTGTTCACTATCCTGTCAGCTTTTTCTGCCCGTTTCTGTATTTCTTCCGCCAGTTCCATACGATCCAGCGAATGTATAAGCTCTACTTTGTCTATTATGTATTTCACCTTGTTTGTCTGAAGACGGCCGATTAGGTGCCAGTTACACCTTCCCTTAAATATATCGTATTTTTGCAACAGTTCCTGAACTCTATTCTCACCAAAATTTAAAACTTTTTCTTCAATTGCCGTTTCGATCGCCTCAGTACCGACAGTTTTTGAAACGGCTACCAGAATAATATCTTCAGGATTACGCCCGCATCTTTCTGCCGCGTTTCTAATCCTTTCCCTGACCTGTTTGAGATTGTTCCTGATTTTTATCGCATCATCCGCGGAGAACATCAGTCAATCACCTGTCCTTCTTCAATATTTTGCGGGTTTACCACGTATATGTCAAAAATCCGTACAGGATTTGTGTCCGTTGAATCATGGGCACTTTCAATAATGGCAAAGGAATCCTGTTCGGCAATAATCCTGACCCTTTTTCTAACTGCCCGGTTTGTCCGCACCACGAAAACATCAGCGGTATTGTTGAAAATGTTCCTGTTGACAAGGCTCCTTTGGGGAATTTTCAGACCTTCAACGCTTTCAATAACCAAATCGGCTTTTATATGCCTGTATTGAACAATCTTCTCAATATAGCGGTTAAATGATACAACAACCTTACTCTTGTCATCAAAATGCTCTATTGACTCAACGGCGCATGGTATCAGATCCTTTATACCGTCTATTCTAAGCGATATATCATCACCTTTTTTCAGCCTGTTGCTGTCTTTCTTGCCAATTACGCAGACATACCGGCCAGTTTCATTGCTGACAAGCCTTGCAAAAGTCTGACCTTTATTAACTTCAAACGGTTGATCATAACCTGCCGAAATATACGGACCGGTATTCTCATTCACTATTAAATCTTCGGGTTTCAGGTTCTGAATATTCGAAACGTCGTACTTCCCGTCTGCTGAATCCACGCCCCAGACGACGATACCCGAAAACTCGGACTTAACGTTTAGTGCCGACTCGTTCAGCTTTGCCTGCAGTATTTCCAGTTCCCTTTTCTTGTCTTCCAGGTAAAGCCTGTTCCCTGTCTCCTCGAATAGTTTTCTGTTTCTCTGGTAAAGCAGGTTTTCAAGTGTTGCTTCAATTCTGCCAATTGCCGAGAAATTCTTATTAATCGCTATTTCTGTAAGTTTGTTTACTTCGCTTTGTACCTTGTCCCGGAAATCCCCTTTCAGATCGAGAACTTCAGGGTTATTTTCCGCAAACTGCCTTATTATGTTCTTTTCAAGATTTTCAATTTCTTTTAATATTCTCTGGCTGTCTTTGTCAACAATAACGGCAAAATTATAATTGTTCGGAATTCTTTCACCCTGCTCGGCTTTTGGGATAACAAAACCTTCTTTTGGCGATTTTACATAGGTTTCATCCCAGATAAGAACACCCTCTGACCTGATGCTTATCTCAAGATTACCACTGTAAAGAACGTCGGTTTCAATATTGCCGTGAAATATCCATTTCCACAGGGCAGGCAGGTAAACAAGCACAAACAGGATCAGTATGCAGCGTACAACCCTGCCCCTGTGTTTCCTTCTTTTTTTCTGACGTTTCTTCTGCCTGGCGCCCGAACCTGCCAGGTTTATTCCTTCATCTTTTGTGGTGCCCATATTCTCCTCCAAATACCATGTTTGAACAGAATAATCATGGTATTAAGCTTATCCCGCACAAATCAGAGAGAATACTCCGCATAATGTATTGATCTTATTTGAATTTAAGCAGCCCCTTGTTTATCAGTTCCTGCACTGCACATAAAACACCGAGTTTTACATGTTCGTATACCAGTCCGCCCTGAAGGTATGCAATATATGGAGGTCGTATCGGTGCATCAGCCGACAGCTCAATCGAAGATCCCTGTACAAAGGCACCGGCTGCCATGATTACCGGTGAGTCGTAACCGGGCATTTCACTCGGTACCGGTGTGACGAACGAATCCACCGGTGAACCTTTCTGAATACCCTGACAGAACGCAATGACCGCATCCGGATTGCCGAATTTGATTGCCTGAATAATATCGCTGCGTTCTTCGTTGTATGCCGGACATGTTTCATAACCCAGGCTTTCCATCAGTGCTGAGGCAAAAACCGCTCCTTTAAGGCTTTCTGCCACAATATGCGGGGCAAGGAAAAAACCCTCGAACAATGATCTGTTCTGCCCGAGTGTGGCTCCAACTTTTCCGCCTAATCCCGGTACAGTCATCCGGTAAGCCGCCAGTTCAACCAAATCCTTTCTTCCTGCAACATAACCTCCCGCGAGAGCTATCCCGCCTCCCGGGTTTTTGATAAGGGAACCGGCCATAATATCCGCACCTGCATCGGTCGGTTCCTTGTACTCCACAAATTCACCGTAACAGTTGTCAACCATTACAACCACGTCACGCTTTATGTTCTTTACAAACCTGGAAGCCTGTCCTATCCGCTCAACGGTTATAGGCCCCCTCCATGAATAACCGCGTGACCGCTGGATAAATACCATTTTTGTTCTTTCATTAATGTTTTTTTCTATACTTTCAAAATCAAACTCGCCGTTCTCGAGCAAATCAACCTGCCTGTAAGTAACCCCGTAATCTTTCAGCGATCCGGTTCCGCTTTTCCCCCGTATACCTATCACTTCATCAAGGGTATCATAAGGTTTTCCTGTTATCGACAGCAGCTCGTCTCCAGGACGCAGGATCCCGTAAAGACACAATGCCAAAGCATGTGTACCGCACGTGATCTGGTGCCTGACCAATGCGTCTTCTGCTCCGAAAGCAGATGCGTATACGCTTTCCAGCACTTCCCTTCCCCTGTCGTTGTATCCGTATCCCGTTGAACCGCCAAAATGGGAATCACTTACCATGGATTCCTGCATTGCACGTATTACCTTGCTCTGATTGTAGGCAGAAATATCCTTTATTCTCTCAAAAACTTCCACGCACTTTTTTTCGGTTTCTTTTGCCAGCTTAACAAGCCCGGGATCAACATCAAACGCCTCATGATATATTTCGGTAATTTTCATTGGTTGTTTTCCTCTTTTCTGCAATATTCTTCAGTATTCTCAATCTGGGAATTCAAACGTTCCAGTTCCTTTTGAACCTGTTCTGTTGTAATCGTATTGTTGAAACTGAATTTGCAGTTCAAAGCCCGGCGATACATTTCACGGGCATTCTGCAAATCTCCGGCATCTTCCAGGTATTTGCCGTAATCATAATAAGCTTCAGGAAACCGCGGTTCTTTTTCCATCAGTTTCTCAAAAATCTCTTTTGCCTTGTCCATTTCCCCTCTCAGATGATACAGGTGGGCAAGATTATCCAGGATGATTGCATTGTCGGAGTTATAGTCATAGGCTTCAAGGTTTATTTTCAGTGCCTCATCCAGATCCCCTTTTTCTATAGCCATGTATCCAATGCTCCCGTAAACCGCAGTGTTTTTATATTCAGATATCACTTCCCTGAGCATTTCATAAGCCTTGTCCAAATCGCCCTTTTTCCAGACAACAAGTGCCAGATTTGATTTTGCCATGTTTCTTTCATCCTGGTTTTTGCTGTTTTTTACAGCCTTCAGAAAAATTTCCTCGGCTTCTTTTAATTTTCCTTCCTTAAAAAGGATAAAACCATAGCTAACCAGGATATCGGTACCTGCTTTTTTTGAAGCGGCAGCTTTGCTGAACCATTTTTCCGCCTCCTGCAGATTACCCCTGCCGTATTCAGCCTGCCCCTTAATTCTGTAAAACAGGCTTATATTAAGGAAGAAAACCAACAGCAAATATGCCAGCAGCACCAAAACACCTATAACCTTGTTTGTTCTGAACAGGAAAACTATTATAAACAGCGGCACCAATCCTGAAATTATGAACCGTATAAAAAAATTCTGCTTCATTTGCCCACCCTCTGTTATATTTAATAATAAATGGAAGTAACCCTAATCATATCATTTCAGGCTGCATATTTCAACAAACAGGAAATATGCCTGCTCATTGCACCGAAAGCATGGCTTCCAGTGACTTTCTTGCCCGTTCCATCACATCTTTGTCTATATTTATTTCATACCTGTTATATTTAAGCGCATTATACACGCTTTCCACTTTTGTCTTTTTCATGTTCGGGCATACAAGCCCCGGGGACAAAAGATAGAAAGATTTATTTGGATTGTCCTTTTTAAGCTGATGCAGAATCCCCATTTCGGTTGCTATGAGAAACTTGTCGTGACTGCTTTTCTTTGCAAATTCAATAATCTGGGCTGTGCTACCAACAAAATCAGCCATTTCCAGCACTTCCTGCCTGCACTCCGGATGTGCCAGGATCAATGCATCAGGATGTACGCTTTTTGCTTTTTCAGCATCCTCCCTGCTTACCCTGTGGTGAGTTATGCAAAACCCTTGCCACAAGTGAATTTTTTTGTCCGGAACCTGTTTTGCCACAAAGCTTCCCAGGTTCTTATCCGGCACAAACAAAATCTCATCATTTGGTATCGACCTGATAACTTTAACCGCATTTGAAGATGTACAGCAGATGTCGCATTCAGCCTTGACAGCCGCAGAAGTATTGATATAGCACACTACCGTAGCATTCGGATATTTTTTCTTTTCTTCCGCAAGTGCTTCGGGTGTTACCATGTCTGCCATCGGACATCCTGCATCAATTTCGGGAAGCAGTACGGTTTTTTCAGGCGACAGTATTTTTGCACTTTCGGCCATAAAATGCACTCCGCAGAAAACAACAACATCTGCATTTGTTGAGGCACAATACTGGCTAAGTTTGAAGGAATCGCCCACCACGTCGGCAAGCTCCTGTACTTCATCCACCTGGTAGTTATGTGCCACAATAACAGCGTTCTTTTCGCGTTTCATCCTTTTTATTTCTTCTGTCATTTGTTTTATCTCGTCATTCATTTTTTGTCCTCCCCGTATATGCATTATAGCACTATGCAAAAAAGGCTGAAAGACATACAGCCGAATTAACTCTATATTATAACATATATTGCATTATATTTATAACAGTGTCAATAACAGCGAAGCCCGGAAAGGCTGTCAGGCATCCATTATATATGTTATGTACACCCTTTTTCAGCAAAACAGGTTATGACCTGCGGCATAGCACTGCACAATGAAAATACTCATTTTTTGTCTGTTTTTCACAAAAAAATCACTGTAAAATATTCTAAATTCTTTTCTGTTGTGATATGTTTTATGTTGTTTCCTGTCCCAGTTTGTTGTAGAATATAGAATATGTTCAGTGTTTTAAACAGCGTGGAGAGCCTATTTGTCTCTGCATATGGTAAATTCTGTATACTGTACTGAAAAAGGGTATGTACAGTATTTTTTAATTATTGAATGATTAACCGAGCGGGAGTTTTATGTCATGGAATCCTTGAAACAACGCATACTAAAAGAAGGGCGGGTAATTGAAGGAAATATCCTGAAAGTTGATTCCTTCATAAACCATCAGATCGATCCGCTGCTCGCTTTTGAAATCGGGAAAGAATTCTATAACCGGTTTAACAATGTAAGGGTTGATAAAGTACTGACAGTCGAAACATCGGGAATTACCTTTGCATTATGTGCAGGCTACCATTTTAACGTACCCGTTGTTTTCGCCAAGAAATATAAAGGCCTGAACATGTCTGAAAAAGTCTATCAGAGCAAAATTCATTCATATACAAAGCAAACCGATTACATCATATCCGTATCAAAAGAGTATCTTTCTCCGGGTGAAAATATTCTGATAATTGACGATTTCCTGGCAAACGGACAGGCTGTCCTCGGCCTTATCGATATAGCCGGCCAGGCAAATGCCAATGTTGCCGGGGTCGGTATTGTAATCGAAAAAGGTTTCCAGGACGGAGGCAAAATTTTAAGAAGCCTTGGGATTCGCGTCGAATCCCTTGCTGTTATAGAATCTTTTAATAATAACAAAATAATTTTCAGGGAGGCTTAGGAGAAAATGAAAAAAAGAAAATTCATCTTTTTACTTGCTGCAGTTTTGAGTCTGGCGATGATTCTGACGGGTTGCGATGCCGGACAGAAAAACACCGCCAAGGAAAAGCTCAAGGTAGGATTCATTTACATTGGTACTGCCAACGAGCCTGGTTACACCTATGCTCATGAACTGGGAAGAAAGTATGCTGAAGAAAAGCTTGGCGACAAGGTTGAATTCGTTGTCCAGGAAAATGTAAGTGACACTGATGATTCAATCGTACCGGTTATACATTCCATGGTAGAACAGGGCTGCAAAGTTATCTTTGCTAACTCCTATGGTTACATGGAATATATGTATGACCTGGCTCAGGAATATCCCGATGTTGTATTCCTGCACTGCTCTGGCAGCAAGAGCCGTGAAAATATGCTGAATTACTTCGGAAGAATTTATCAGGCCCGTTATCTTTCTGGCATTGTTGCCGGTATGAAGACGGAGACCAACAAAATAGGTTATGTGGCTGCCCATCCGATACCTGAAGTAATAAGAGGTATTAATGCATTTACCCTTGGTGTTCGTTCTGTCAACCCCGATGCCACTGTTGAAGTTGTATGGACTTCCACATGGTATGATCCTTCCCTTGAGAAGGCAGCAGCAATTTCACTGCTGGATAAGGGCTGCGACGTAATAGCACAGCATCAGGATACAACCGGTCCTCAGATCGCTGCCCAGGAACGGGGCAAGTGGTGTGTCGGATATAACTGCGACACAGCAGATATCGTGCCCGATTCATTCCTGACAGCACCCATATGGAACTGGGGTCCGTACTATACCGAGCAGATACAGAAGGTTCTTGACGGAACATGGAAGAGCGAGAACTACTGGGGCGGAATGGAAGACGGCGTAGTTGCCCTGGCTCCTCTTACGAAGAACGCTCCTGCAGGAGCCCAGGAAAAAGTTGATGAAATGACCAAAAAGATAATAAGCGGAGAATTCAAGGTATTTGAAGGTCCTATAAAGGATCAGAACGGAAATATAAAGGTTCCCGAAGGAACTGTAATGACAGACGAAGAACTTTTAAGCTTTGACTGGTTCGTTGAAGGCGTTATCGGAACCATACCCGGAAATTAAAAATTTTGAACTAAGGCAGGATTAAAGGAAATTACCCTTTAATCCTGCGCTTTTTCTCGTTAAATACAGGATTTGATTCTGGACAGAATAAAATAACAACAGGCAAAAGGATGTCGTTATGGATAAAACCGTTTTAGTTGAAATGAGAAATATCTGCAAAACATTCGGCGTAATTCGCGCCAACATTAACGTCAACTTTTCGGTTTATGAAGGCGAAATACACGGTTTGCTGGGTGAAAACGGTGCCGGAAAGAGTACGCTGGTTAATATGCTTTCCGGAATCTACAGGCCTGACAGCGGAAGCATTTTTATTCATGGCAGGCAGGTCAATATACATTCGCCGAAACATGCAATCGAACTGGGAATAGGCATGATCCACCAGCACTTTAAGCTGGTCGATGTGCTTACTGCTGCTGAAAACATCATGCTTGGCTACAGAAAGCAGGGCTTCACATCCAGGAAGAGCATGATTGGGTCTATACGGGATGTAATGACCAGGTACGGCATGGAAGTCGACCTGAACAAAAAGATCAGGGATATGTCGGTCAGCGAAAAACAGACCGTTGAGATACTTAAGGTTCTTTACCGCGGTTCAAAAATCCTTATTCTTGATGAGCCTACTGCTGTTCTGACACCCCAGGAAACCCGGAAGCTTTTTGAAATACTCAGGAACCTTGCCAAAACAGGCTGTGCAATAATTATTATCACCCACAAACTTAATGAAATAATGGAAATAACCGACAGGGTAACGGTATTAAGACAGGGAAAAAGCGTAGCCACCGTTGAAACCTCCGGGACCAATATCCGCGAACTGACCGAACTGATGGTGGGCAAACCAATAAATCTTTCCATTGAAAGGGTAAATACCCCGAGAGGAAATGTGCTTTTGTCAGTTAATGGTCTTACCGCCCTCGGTGAACATAATGTGCCTGTTCTTGACAATGTAACGTTTGATCTTTATGAAGGAGAAATTCTCGGTGTAGCCGGTGTTGCCGGAAGCGGACAGAAGGAACTCTGCGAAACAATTGCAGGTCTGTATCCCGTTGCAAAAGGCGATATTCTTTTCAAGGGCGAAAACATCGTCGGCTATAGCCCGAGAGAAATTATAAAACGCGGCATCAGCATGAGTTTCATACCCGAAGATCGTCTTGGAATGGGTCTTGTTCCCTCAATGGACATGGTGGACAACATGCTCCTGAAAGATTATGTAAATCAACCCGGTATTACAATTAACAGGAAACCCGCAAGAGAAAAAGCCGAACGGGTTATGAAACGCCTTGACATCCTGGCACCGGGAATTTATACTCCGATCCGCAAGCTTTCAGGAGGAAACATTCAAAAAGTCCTGCTGGGAAGGGAAATCGACGCGAATCCTCACCTGCTGATTACGGCGTATCCGGTAAGAGGGCTCGACATAGGCGCTTCATACACAATTTATGATCTCCTGAAGGAACAGAAGAAAAAAGGAGTAGGAATTCTTTATATCGGTGAGGATCTGGATGTGCTGATAGAGCTTTGTGACAGAATCATGGTTTTGTGCTATGGTAAGGTGACCGGTATTGTCGATGCCCAGAGAGTTACAAAGGAAGACCTTGGTCTGATGATGGCGGGTGTTTCTCCGGACAAAAAGGAGGATGCAGCATGCAAATAGTAAAGCGCGAAGGAACTTCTGTAAAACAGTTAATTATAATCCGCCTGATTGCCATCATAGCCGCAGTAATTGTTTCAGGTGTTTTTATTGTTTTTCTGGGCTATGATCCTGTTAAAGTATATTCAAATATGATATCAGGAGCATTGGGATCAAGAATCCGCTTCAGGTCCACGTTGCTGGAAATGGTTCCGCTGGTAATCACATCCCTCGGAATACTCGTGGCATTCAAAATGAAATTCTGGAATATCGGCGGCGAAGGCCAGATACTGATGGGAGCGTTTGCCGCAACCTATATAGCATTGTTTGTTGACTGGATTCCGAAATACCTTGTTCTTCCGGTTATGTTTATTGTAGGGTTCCTTGCAGGCGGTATCTGGGGTCTTATTCCGGCCTTTTTCAAGGCGAAGTTCGGTGCCAATGAAACCATAATGACACTTATGCTCAACTATATTGCAGTGCAGTGGATCACCTACCTCCAGTACGGCCCGTGGCGTGATCCTGAACTTAAAGGTTTTGCGAAAATTGCAAACTTTCCCGACCATGCGTTGCTTCCTAAAGTAATGGGTATTCATATCGGTTTTTATATTTCGCTGATTCTTGTAGCTGTTTTAACCTGGTTCCTCAGGAAAACAAAAAGAGGATTCGAAATTGCCGTGGTCGGCGAAAGCGTCAGCACTGCCAGGTATGCCGGAATGGATATTTCCAGGATAATAATGTCAACGATGCTTTTAAGCGGCGGATTATGCGGCATTACCGGGGTTGTTCAGGCCGCCGGAGTTACCAAGACCCTTACAATGAATGTTTCAAGCGGTTACGGATTTACCGCAGTTATTACTACGTACCTGTCAGGGTTAAGTGCACCGCGGGTACTGGTTGTTTCATTCCTGTTTGCAATTCTTTTGCAGGGCGGTTCATACATACAGTCTGCGCTTCAGATACCCCAGGCTGCCGCAGAAGTACTGCAGGGAATGATTCTGTTCTGTGCTCTCGGAAGTGAATTCTTTACACGCTACAAGGTGCGTTTTGCCAGAAAGAACTCAGTTTCGTCGGAGGTTAAGCAATCATGATTCCTTTTCTGAAAAATGCGATAATATCTGGTACTCCACTGTTATTCGCCATATTGGGAGCAATGTACAATGAAAAGGCGGGCAACCTGAACCTCGGTGTTGAGGGAATGATGCTTATGGGAGCAGCGGCAGGCTTCCAGGTGGCACTGCTTACAAAAAATCCTGTGCTGGCCCTTCTCGCCGCAATGGTTTTCGGAGCACTGGGCGCCCTGATATATGCTTTTCTGACGGTAACTTTAAGAGCCAACCAGTCGGTAACCGGTCTTGCCTTAACTATATTCGGAACCGGTTTGTCAAGATTCTGGGGACAACGCCTCATGGGAACAATCCTGCCCGATGCTTTCATCAGGCATTTCAGGCCGATTTCCATGCCGTTCCTTTCCAGGATACCCGTTATCGGGCCGGTTCTTTCGGTTTTTCTTGAACAGGATTTGTTTGTTTACCTGAGTTATCTTGCGGTTATTCTTTCAGGAATATATTTATACCATACACGTTACGGACTGAATCTTAGAGCAGTTGGTGAAAATACCGCCGCAGCCGATGCTTCGGGTATTAACGTAACACTCTACAAATATGTTCATATCCTCATCGGAGGCGCATTGTGCGGCCTGGGAGGAGCCTACCTCTCCCTGGTATATGTTCCGTCATGGCAGGACAATATAACTTCAGGCCGTGGATGGATAGCCATTGCCCTTGTTATATTCACTTCGTGGAACCCGTACAGGGCTTTCTGGGGAGCATTTCTTTTCGGCGGTCTCGACATTGTTGGATTCCGAATCCAGACACTGAACCTGCCAATAGCAATAAACCAGCATTTTTTAAAAATGCTTCCCTATCTTGCAACGATACTGGTAATTATTATTGGAGCCATAAGGAAAAGTACCGGCCATATGCCGCCAAAGGATTTGGGAAACCCGTATTTCAGGGAAGAGCGGTAATGTTAAATTTTCAATGATTCAAGAAGTTTTACAAAATCATCCGGAAGCTTGGCTTCAAACTCCATATACTCACCGGTGGAAGGATGCATGAGCCTTAAATACCTTGCATGAAGCATCTGGCCGCCGGTGAGTTTTTTTGTATTTCTGCCGTACAGCGGATCACCGTATACCGGATGGTTTATATACGCCATATGAACTCTTATCTGGTGTGTTCTTCCCGTTTCAAGTCTTGCTCTAATATATGTTGCTCCTTTCAGCCGCTCCAGGACTTCAAAATGCGTCACTGCCTCTTTTCCTTTTCCGGGTGTTACGGCCATTCTTTTTCTGTCAACGGGATGACGGCCTATCGGAGCGTCAATAGTTCCCCTGTCTTCTCTTATTACACCCTCAACTATAGCTTCATATACACGCTTCATGCTTCTATCTTTCAGTTGTTGCGCCAGGGACTGGTGAGCACGGTTGTTTTTTGCAACAGCAATCAGCCCGGTTGTATCCTTGTCTATCCGGTGAACTATTCCGGGTCTTATCACACCGTTTATATCAGAAAGGGAATCCCTGCAGTGATACAAAAGGGCATTAACCAGCGTGTTGTCCTTGTTTCCCGGTGCAGGATGAACAACCATATCCCTGGGTTTGTTAATTACCAGGATATCTGAATCTTCGTAGACAATATCGAGGGGAATATTCTCAGGCTTAACCCGGAGGGGTTCGGGTTCGGGAAGGCAAATCAGTACATTCATGCCGGAATAGGTTTTTGCCTTTCCTTTTGCACTCTGCCCGTTAACAAGAACCATCCCGTCTTCTATTAGTTTCTGGATGTAACTCCTGGATACACCGGGTATTTTTCCGGCCAGGTAAGCATCCAGCCTCTGCCCTGCTTCGCTTTCTTCTACGGTGATTCTTAACTCTCTCGTTTCATTCATTCTTTGTCTCACCCGTTTCAGCATTCAGATCCATATTGGCTGCATTTTCCTTGCCGGGTTCCTTGAATATGAAAATAATATATATGAAAAGCAGAAATGTACCGATATTGATACAAATATCCGCGACATTGAATACAGGATAATCGTACCCGAAGATGTAAAAATCAAAAAAATCAGTCACCTTTCCCCGAACAACCCGGTCAATCCAGTTACCGGCAGCTCCGCCCAGGATAAATGCCACTGAAAGCCTGAGCAGTGCATGCCTGTTTTTTATCATGATATAAACCAGTATAGCGCAGACTATAACGGTCAGAACTATGAAAAAATATCTGCCGTTCTTCATGATACCGAATGCTGCGCCGGTATTTTCCACATGGGTAAAATAAAAAAAGCCGGGTATAACCTCGTTCTTTACTCCAAGAGGAAGATTATTCCTGACATATGCCTTTGTTGCCTGATCCAGTATAAACAATACCGCTATAAGAATTGTCCAAAGCATGAAATATCCTCCTTAATCACCCATATCAGTATAACTGTCACTCCTCTTCAATGTCAACCCGGATTTTGACTATGACCGGAATACCGGTTTTTTTATCAGTCTTACGAATTGCTTTTTATGCCGTAAATTATGCAAATAACTCCTTTACGGCCGTTCCGTGCCTGAAAGGAGTTATTTTGGTATAACACTAAATAAGCAAAATAAAGATAAAAACGGAGGAAAACCTCCGTTTTTGCCCTGCTGTATTATTCAATGGTTACACCCTGGAAATAATGTTTAAGTATCTGCTCGTACGTATATCCGTTCCTGGCAAATCCTTTGGCGCCTTCCTGGCTCATACCCACGCCGTGTCCCCAGCCTCTGCCGCTGAAGGTATATACGTCTGAAGACATGCTTATCGTTCTCTTATAGTTCCTGCTGCCCATGACAGTTACTTTTGCGTTTTTTGAAGATGACAACACTGAAGTACCTGATTTCGATACCACATTCCTTCCGTCAAGAGCAATCGTGTGCAGTGATCCGTCAGCAGCTTTCACCACGACGTTTCCTGCAGACTGAATTGTATATTTCTGGCTGTACAGGTCAAATATGAGCCTTGTATCCTGCAGGTAATAGGTTACGGAACCTTTCGTACCGGTAATCCTGAGCTCAGTTACCCGCCCGGAAGGAGAATACTTTTCGGCACTTACCGAAACTATATCACCTATTTCAACGCCGCTGGCAAAAAGTATTTTCTTGATTTCTTCCGCTGATAAAGTTTTTTCCCAAATATAATTCCTGGCGGTTTCGGACTCATATGGATCTGGAACACTGACCAGGTAAGGAATATCAGAACCCCATACTTCCTTTACGTTCGCAGTCATTCCGCCGCTCGAAGCAAAATAGAATACCTGCGCAAGACTTCCGTTGTAAAGTATTTTCTTTCCTCTTGTTTCATCCACGGCCCTGTTGCTTGCCGGTCTTTCGGCATCATACCCGTTATATACCTGGGTTGAAACGGTATCTGTAAGATCAAACCCCCACTTTTCGTACCTTCCAAGATTACGCAGCGTATACGTACGTGCTGCCACGGCCTGGGCCTTAACCGCTTCAAACGGGGCATCAGCCTCTATTTCCGAAGGAACAACCCCATACAGGTATTCTTCTATATTCAATATGTTTATAACCGTTAAATCACTGTCGGAATATCTTCTTATCTCTATATAATTTCTGTACCTTTTCCCGTTTACGCTCAGTACGTACGGATCATTGTCAGGCCTGGGATGTACCTGCAGATATCCGTTTTCTCCGCCGTACATCAGAACCACGTTATACCCTGAATCATAAACAACAAGTCTTTTGGAATTTTCGGCAACAACCGACACATCATCCACGCCGATTTTCCCTTTCACAGCAGGAATGTCATTCTCGGCGGATTTCTGGTCGGGATAAAAACCTGTCCATACCTGCCAGCCGTTTTCATAAGCGACGTATGCTATTATGCCCGTACTGTTCACAACGTCAGCAATACTTTTTGCCGTGCTGTAGTCCTGAACGGTACCCCCTATTCTCAGGTGCCACGGACCGATTACCTGTCCGGCATATGGAACTCCTTCCGTCGGTGAATACTCTATCAATCCTGACTGGGTTCTGACAAAATGGCTGTCTTTCCTGATTATCAGTGGCTTGCTGCTGTTATGCTCGTACAGCAGTGTAAAGGTATTATTTGCGTAAAAACCTACTTTAATGCCTTTTTCAGCACTTACCTGGACGCTGGATACTGCATCGGTACCGTAATTCAGGCCGACTCTTACGGTATCCCGGTACTCCTGAGCCCGTACGTTTAAGTTCAATGACAGGAACAAAAACAGGAAAACCGAAAAAACAATCCAAAACCTTCTTCTCATTTCAGCCCCTCTTTGTCTTATGTAATTGTAAATCTTTGCTTCCTTTATTATATCGGTTGTTTTCGACAGTGTACATAGGCCCGGGAAGGGATATTGCAAATTGTTACAGAAATTTAATCTTTCCCGTGAATTTTTTCCATCAGTTTTTCATAAAACAGCTCGGGATCGACAGGTATCTCCACCCAATCGTCAATCCATGACGACAGGTACATTGCATTTGAAATCTGAAGCCCGTTAATTCCCTCGATTCCCGGTGCCAGGAGTTTCTCTCCGAACAGGATTGCATTGACAAAATTCTGTGTGATTTCCTTATGCTGACCTCCGGGACCGGGAGCTACCGGAATTTCGCACTTCCAGCATTCCGGTGCGGCAATCCCGCCACCGTCATACTCGCGGTTGAATTGCCTTTCAGGAACCCTTAACCTGTAAAAAGTCAGCTTACCGTCCTCTATTACAATTTTCCCTTTGTCCCCGATAATTTCAAATCTGTTTGTTTCAGGTGTCATTGCAGTGGAAGTGACAAACACACCGGTCGCCCCGTTTTCATACTCAACGAAAGCAGTAACGTCATCCTCCACTTCAATTTTGTGATACTTGCCGTAATAGCAGAAAGCCCGCACTCTTTTCGGCATACCGCAAATCCACTGCCATAAATCCAGCTGGTGCGGATCCTGGTTCAGCAGCACACCGCCTCCCTCTCCTGCCCATGTTGCGCGCCATCCGCCCGAATCATAATAGCTTTGTGGTCTGTACCAGTCAATTATCCAGTTTGTCCTTTTAAGCTCGCCCAGTTCCCCTGACTTTACCAAATCCCTTGCCTTCTGATATACGGGATTTGTCCTCTGGTTGTACATAATCCCGAACACTCTGTCGCTCTTCCGGGCAACCTCATTCATCTCCATGACCTGTTTTGTATAAACCCCGGCAGGTTTTTCAATCAGCACATGCAAACCGTTTTTCAGGGCTTCAGCTGCAATCGGCGGATGCTCATAATGAGGCGTGGCAACAAATACAGCATCGGCTTCACCGCTTGCAATCAGTTTTCTGTAATCATCAAACAGTTTTACGCCAGGATAAAGCTTTTTTGCAAGTTCCAGCCTTTCAGGAACAATATCGCATATGCAGGACAGTACAGCGCCTTTAACCTCACCCCTGGACAAATACCCTGCATGCATCGAGCCAATAACTCCAAAACCGACAAGGCCGATTCTCACCAGTTCCACAGAATTACCTCCCATACACCGTATTTAATATTTTCGTCAGATAATCAACGGTCAATTTTTTCAAGGATATTCCTCAATGCCTTTACGGCAATTTCGAATTTGCCCGGTCCGCTTTCCTCCATGTTCTTCAGGTCCAGATCCTTTTCAAGGTTTACCAGCCCGTCAAACGAGCCAAGATGAGGTTCAAGGGAAAGAATCATCTCACCGTCCGTGGTTTTGTTCAAATCCTTTAAAATTTCGGGCAGTCTCCCGTCGCCGTATCCTGCGGGCACTACTTTTCCGCTTTCATAGAAAGCATCCTTGATATGCATGTAGCATATATAGGGTTTCAGGAGATTGTATGCTTTCGGATATGTTTCTTCATGGCATTGTATGAAATTGGCAGGGTCAAATACCGCCCTTACATAATCTACGTTAATTGACTTAATGATGTCCAGGCATCTTTCTGCCGTATCCCCGTAGATCCCCTTCTCGTTCTCATGGGCAAGTGTAATGCCTGTATTCTTTGCGGCTTCAGCAAAACGGCTCCAGCGTTCGAGTACTTCATCACGATACTTGTCAGGGCTTTCATTTGCAGGTATATAGAAACTGAACATACGGATATATCTGGTCTCCAGCAGATCTGCCAGTTCCAGGGCATGCCTGAACTTGTCAAGATGAGGCCCAAAATCGTCATTAATACCGATTTTGCCTATCGGGGATCCAAGAGAGGAAACTTTTATTCCGTTATCATCGAGTATTTTCTTGAATTCCCTGGCCTCATCCAGGGAATATTCAGTGATTGGTTTACCATATACACCCCTTATTTCAATAAAACCGATGCCCAGTTTTCTAAGTTCCCTGACCTGGACTTTTAAGTCCCTGTCAATTTCATCCGCAAATCCGCTTAACAAAAGCTTTGCCATAATCAAACCTCCCTGGCTGATTCGTTGATGCAGTTTAAGCCGGCTGTCTACCTGCATGCTTTACGCAATACAGGCTTTATTATACAATAAAATAAAGCCATAAATATGGCTAAGATTGATTAAAACATTGCATAATTTATCGTTGTTCCTAAATACCGCGGAAGGAGCGGAGTTATGATTGAAGCCCTGACGAATGAAATCATATGTGTAAAAAATATCACCGAAAATCCTATGGACAAGGTAAAAATGGATTTCCACCTTCATGATGTTTTCGAGATATACCTGTTTTTATCGGGAGGGGTTCGCTACTTTATTGAAAAAAACTCTTATGATCTTGTTCCCGGTGACATACTTCTTATGCGCCCGGGTGAAATACACAAAGCAACATTTACATCAAACGAGAGATACGAAAGAATTGTGGTTAATTTCCCCGAAAATGTTCTTAAAATGCTTTCCACCGATGGCAATGAACTAAGCCGCTGCTACCTGAACCGGCCGCATGGAGAAAAAAACAGGCTTAACAGCACAGATGACGAAAAAAACGAACTCATTGCACTTTTCGAAAAACTTGTAATGGCTGACACATACAAAAAAATGTGGAATGTTCAGCTTAAGCTCTCCGTTTTCCTTGAAATCATGGTCAGGATTAATCGTTTTTTTTCGGACGAAACCAGAACCACATCATCCCCTCTGCATCACAGGAATCTCTTTCCGATACTTGAATACATCGATCAGAACCTGGATAAGGACCTGTCCTTAAAATCCCTGCAGGACAGATTTTTCGTCTCAGGCTCATACCTGTGCCAGATTTTCAAGCAAATAACCGGTTCCACCCTGCATGAATACATAATATACAAAAGAATTTCCAGGGCAAAACAGTACCTGATTAACGGCGAAAGTTCATATAACGCGGCGATAAAAAGCGGTTTTTCCGACTATTCCAATTTTTACCGCGCCTTTAAGAAAGTTACCGGGTATTCGCCGCGAGAATATGTTAAGAAAATCTCAGGATAATTATGTAAATAAATGGAATGCTAATTTGCCAAAAATCAACTTTATCTGTGAACTTTTTTCTGCTATACTTATAATTATCACCGGAAGAAATAACATATCACAATCAGGGGAAGACTGCTTGCAGGCAAACCCTCAAAAGTCTCCTCATACAAAGGACAAAGGAGAGTGTTTTCGCGTAATGTATCGTCTTAAACAAACGCTGACTTTGTTTATTTTGCTGGTATTCTTGTTTTCTGTATCAGGAACCGTATCTTTTGCTGAAGAAATTGAACTTACGGCAAAAGCTGCCATTCTTGTCGAAATGGAAAGCGGGCAGGTCTTGTATGAAAAAAATGCGGATATGAGATGGGCTCCTGCCAGCACTACAAAAATCATGACTGCAATAGTTGCTCTTGAAAATGCAGACATTAACACGAAAATGAAGGCTTCGTCCAATGCTATAAATTCAATACCCCGTGATTACGGAATTGCAGGCATACGCACGGGTGAGGAACTGACCCTGAATGACCTGCTGCATTTTGTGCTGATCATATCGGCAAATGAAGCTTCCAACGTAATTGCGGAAAACATTTCAGGATCAATTCAGGGCTTTGTGGATTTAATGAACAAGGAAGCTGAAAGGCTTGGCCTTAAGAATACGCATTTTACCAACACCTATGGACTTGATGATGACGATCACTATTCATCTGCGCGTGATCTTTCAATAATGGCAAGGGAAGCAATGAAATTCCCGGTTTTCAGGGAAATTGTCGGAAAAAAAGTTGTACCACTGCCCGATACCAATTTAAGGAAAAGCAATCAGTGGGACAACTGGCATATTGAATCGACGAACAAGCTTTTGAACAGTACTTCCCAGTACTATGAACGTGTTACGGGAATTAAAACCGGTTATACAGGCAAAGCAGGAAGATGCCTGGTATTTTCGGCAATAAACAGCGAAGGCCTTGAACTCGTGGGGGTTATTCTTGGCACTGAAACCTACGACATTCTGTTCAAAGAATCCCAGGAACTCCTGGAATACGGATATAAAAATTTCAAGTACCAGACATTGGCATCCACAGGTGAATATTTTGGGCGCTATGAAGTAGTTGATGCCGTCGACAATATCCCTGTGGACATACAGATTTCAGGCGAAGTAACCCATCTTCTGCCTGTTTCACCGGAAAAACTTCAGCAGACGGTGACTACTAAGGAAACACTGGACATACCGTTTGTTGCACCCATTTCGAAAGGCCAGGTCCTGGGTACGAAAACATGGTACTATAACGGTGAAGAAATTGGCACCGTTCAGCTGATTGCAATGAATGACATCGAGAAAACAATGGCTGCGAAAATCCGCGATAAAATTACTGAACTAGTTAATGATAAAAAACTGAGACTGATAGTAATTTCAATTGCTGTACTTATATTTGTGTTTATAGTGCTGAGAATTGTGCTGAAAGGTATTTCACGAAGAAGAAAAAGATACTACAACCGCAGGTATTACAGGTATTAAAAATATATATGTCAGTATCATGCGTGGTTTTCCCTGTATAAAAAAGGACGGTTTATTACCGTCCTTTTTGATTGCATGTTCATCCATATATCGTTTCATTGTCTGACATTTGGATAAATATAGTATTCTCCCTTATAGTTCCTCATTTTAACTTCATGATCATTTATTTCTTCTACATACCGGACGTTTACCGGTATCTTCCCTCCGCCTCCGGGCGCGTCTATTACATAAGTCGGCACTGCAAAACCAGAAATATACCCCCTGAGTTTACTCATAATCTCAAGTCCTTTTTCCACGGGTGTCCTGAAATGATTGATTCCCTGGGCAAGGTCGCACTGATAAAGGTAATACGGCCGTATTCTGTTCCTGACAAGCTTCAGGCAAAGCTCCTTAACTACTTCCGCACTGTCGTTTACACCTTTGAGCAAAACAGTCTGATTTCCAAGTGGTATACCTGCATCCACAATCTTCCTGCACGCTTTTGCAGCTGCTTCGGTTATCTCGTTCGGATGGTTGAAATGCGTGTTGATCCAGATAGGATGATACTTTCTCAGCATATCCAGGAGTTCATCGGTAATGCGCATCGGTAAAACCACAGGTGTCCGGGTGCCGATTCTTATAATTTCCACGTGCGGTATAGCCCTTAACCTTTTTATTATCGATTCAAGGAAATTCTCGCTTAAAACGAGCGGGTCTCCGCCTGAAAGCAGAACATCCCTTACTTCTTTATGATTCTTTATGTATTCCAGGGCCAGGTCAACATCCCTGCTGCTGATTGAAAAATCTTCATCCCCTGCAAGCCGCCGCCTTGTACAATGCCTGCAGTACATCGCACATTTCCTTGTTATCATGAACAAAACCCTGTCAGGATACCTGTGTACAATTCCCGGGGCTTTCGTATCCCTTTCCTCTGCGAGGGGATCTGCCAGCTCAAACGATGAAACCTCCATCTCCTGGGGTGAAGGTATACACTGCCGCCTTACGGGACAATTTTTGTCTTCCGGATTTATCAGACATGCGTAATATGGCGTTATGGCCATCCTGAAATGGCTGAGGCATTCTCTCAGAAATTTTTCCTCTTCGTGCGAAAGATCTATAAGTTTTTTCAGCGTATCCACATCCCTGATACGGTTTTTGAACTGCCAGTGCCAGTCATTCCATTGCTCCTCGGTAACATCATGCCATAAAATGGTATTACGGTAGTTTATCACAGCAATCCCCCCAATGCTATACGGCCTGCATGCCATGCCGTTTCAAACCGCAGTTAAGGATTTCCAGAACCAGTTCATTGTATCCCATTCCGTTAAACTCGGCCAGCATGGGGTAATCGCTGTAACCAGGCGCCAGTCCGGGTAAAGGATTGATCTCAATAAAATAAACTTCGTTGTCTTCGGACAGAATATAGTCAATTCTCGCGAAATCCAGGCATTCCAGCAGTTCATATATTTTGGCGGAGGTTTTTATCAGCTTTTCTTCTATTTCTGAACCAATTTCAGCAGGGCATTTGTATTTAACATACTTCTGGAAATTGTTCTTAACCTGGAAACTGTATATCCTGCTGCTGTCGGGATTGCCTTCGGGCGAAACGATTATTTCCATTGGTCTGAATACACGCATGCTGCTTCCGTTTCCGAGGATTCCCACTGTAAATTCGCGTCCTTGTATGTATTCTTCAACAAGAAGGGGCTGACGGTACCTGTTACGCTTTTCACGCAAAAGTCCTATCAGTTCGCTGCGGCTGTTTGCAACTGAAACCCCTACAAGCCCTTTGCTTGAACCTTCGGCATTCGGTTTTACAATAACGGGATAATGAAGATTTGAAGGTATTACGGTATCATCGTCTTTCCATACAAAGAACGCCGGTGTTTTTATTCCTGAAGATCTGACAATCCTTTTTGCAAGACTTTTGTCCAGTGCAATACACAGAGTTGTTTCATCAGAACCGGTAAAAGGAATTGAATAAAGATTCAGAATTGAAGGTACCTGGGCCTCCCTGCCTCTTCCTCCCTTTCCTTCGGCTATATTGAAAACAATATCCGGCCTCAGTTTTTGTAATTTCCACGGCAGTTCGGCATCCGCTTCAAGAAAAACCACTTCGCATCCTGCACCGTTAATGGCACGACCAATGGCTTCAATGGTGCTTATACTGTCGTATTCTGCCTGTTCGTCGTCATACTCATCGTTTTTCTTCCTCTTAAGGTTAAATGTAATGCCCACCCGGTACCCGGGACATTCGGAAACATCACTCATAGAAATAACCTCGATTCTTTTTTGGATTTTAAGAGCTACAGCTCTTTATTAATTGTTATAATAACAGAACGGCTGCAAAAAGAAACAACGGTATTTATCGTTATTCCGCCGTATATTATTATGACAGGCAGTTTACGGCAATATCACCCTTTATTCATATTCAATCATGTTTTATCTTGATTTTTCATGTATTGATACCTGTATATACATACATTTACATATTTTTCTGTTTATATTTTATCCCCGGGAATGGTACCGTTCATGATATTGCTTGACTAATAAGGTACTTAAGGCCGCTGTCAGGCCCGGAAGTGTATACCTCCCAGTACAAATCCCCTATTTCCTGAAGCCTCCGGGTTATATTCCTCAGCGTAAAATCTTCCGGCACAATGCCCTTTTCAACCTCTTCCCACAGAACAGGAGCCGAAACATTTGCATACCTCGTTGCCCTCGGCGAATACGGGCAGATAATGGTCTTCCCCTTCCACATCTGAAGATAATCGAAATAAATCCGTTTTCCTCTTTCAGTTATTTTTCGTTCTGTCGTAAAAATATCAGGATATTTCTGGGTAAAATACTTTCCGAAAAATTCATTTATTTTCCTGGCCGTACCGTAATCAATCTCTCCCCCTGTAGGTATCGCTATCTGAAGTCCTGTTGCGCCGGATGTCTTGCAGAAACTCCTTATTCCCAGTTCTTTAAGAGTATTGAAGATAATCATTGCCGCATCTGTAACCTGGCTGAATGTCTGGCCTTCTGACGGATCAAGATCAAAAACCAGTGCATCGGGATAATCTGGTCTGTCGATTGAATTGAACGGAATATGGAATTCGAGCGCAGCCATGTTTCCAAGCCACAGCAAGGTTTCCACCGAATCCATGATAATAAAATCCGTATCCCCGACAGGTTTATGCGAAACAAAGTCCGGGGCATGGGAAGGCATATTCTTCTGGTAATAGGACTTTTCGCCTATGCCGTCAGGATAGTGTATCGTTGTAAGGTTCCTGTTCCTTGTATACTTCAGGATATAATCCGACAGTTCATACAGCTTCATTACGTATTCCAGCTTTGTGATTCCTGCCTCAGGAAAAAGCAGTTTGTCAGGATTGGTTACCTGCAGCCTTTCTTTTACCGGAATATCATTCGCACGCATTAAATGTTTTTTCACTCCTGCCGTCAAGGTTTTGGTTTTTCATTTGTAAATCCCACCAGGACGGGATGCCTTAAACCACCGTTTTCTTCCCTTTCAATAAACGAAACTATCACATTCAGAACAGGCTTAATCCAGACCACATCACCGGACCTGGAATTCCCGGGAATTTCCGGCGCATCCTGTGCAAGACTGGGAAGAGCGTTCAAAAGAAGTACCCTGTCTCTGCCGGTCAAACCTGAAGAAACACTTCCGACCGGCACAAGGTGTCCGTCCTGGTATTCAGCTATTACAAGGGATTTTACCTGGTTATCCTTCATTTTAACTCCGCAGACCGATGCAACAATTTGCCTTGTTATTTTTGTCTTGAACCACATTTTGTGTTTTTTCCCGCCAATATAAGGGCTGTCTGTTTTTTTGGAAACAATACCTTCCATGTCCTTTTCCTTCATTAATGAAAACAGTGCTTTCCCGTCAGTATAGCCGGAAACGGTCTGAACCGGCTCTCCGGTCTTAAGCGTATCATGCAAAATTTCCTTTCGCTTATACAGCGGCAATTGCCGTAAATCTTTTCCATCCTTAAATAGTATGTCAAAAACCATATATTTTACCGGATATTTTTGCTGGTACAGCTTGAGCCTTTCCTGTTTTTTTACCATATCTCGGGACATTATGTCATGGAACGAAGGCTTTCCTGACCGGTCCAGCACTATCATTTCGCCGTCCAGTACCGCCTGCCCGCAGTTCAGTTTTGCAATCTCTTCAGTCACTTCAGGATACCATTCCGAACGCTCGCGGCCGCTTTTAGTAAACAGCCGGACGGTTTTTCCGTCCTTATATGCCAGGCCCCTGATTCCGTCCCATTTGACCTCGTGAATCCAGTCATCACCCTCCATTATGTTATTTGTAAGTACAGGTTCCATGGGCTCAAACCAATCCATATCCTACACCGCTTTTCCGGCAGTTTTTCTTTTTGTGCCGCTCTTAGCCGGCTTGTTCTTTGCAGCTTCCTGCAAACTTGCCTTCAGCGCTTCCATTAAATCAATCACATTCTGTTTCGGCGCTTCAGGCGCAACCTTTATTTCCTTTCCTTCCACCTTCTTCTGTATCAGCTCGGTAAGTGCCGTCTTGTACTCATTCTTATATTTCTCGGGCTCAAATTTCGTAGTAAGGCTGTCTATAAGCTTTATTGCAATTTCCAGTTCCTTTTCATTCGCTTCAGCAGCCGCAGGAAGTCCGGGGACCTGTTCGGCGGGACGAACTTCATCGGCATAAAATAAGGTTTCCATTACTAATGCATTGTTATATACACGCAATGCTGCCAGCGTTTCCTTAGACCTGATGGTAACCCTTGCTATTGCTATTTTGCCTGTGTCATTCATGGCCTGCCGCAGCAAATTATATGCTTTTGCGCCTGTTTCCTGCGGAGAAAGGTAATATGTTTTGTCAAAATAAACGGGATCTATTTCGGAAAGGTTCACAAAATCAAGTATTTCAATATTTTTTCCTTTTGCAGCGCCTTTTGCCAATTCAAAATCCGTTTCGTCAAGGACAACAAAATGCCCGGGTTCATATTCAAACCCGCGTACTATGTCATCTTCCGATACATCCTTGTTGCACGTCGGGCAGAACTTCTTGTAGTTTATCGGAGTATTGCATTCTTTATGCAGATACCTGAACTTTATATCCCTGTCCTCCGTGGCAGTGAACATCCTGACGGGAATATTTACAAGCCCGAAACTTATTGCGCCTTTCCATACGGTGTGCATTCCGTACCTCCTTTCCTTTTCATTGCCTGTTTCATGCAGGACGTATGCATCCATAGTTTTGTAATGTCTTAACTTTTTTATACAGTACGTAACAGCTTATAATCTAAGACTGCTTATTTCATTGGGTTACTTTTTCTTTGCATCCAGGCAACCGTTGTGTTAAAGTAAAAATATACCGATGTAAACCGGAAAGGAACCAAAACTATGCCTTTTCATATGACTCATTTGCATATAGCAAAGAATTTATACCATATTTTGCCTGGCAAAATCAGTGATCTGCCCCGGTTTTACCTGGGTAACCTGGCTCCTGATGCTGTACATAACAGGAAGAATTATAACCCGGATTACAAGAGAATGTCGCATTTATGCGTAGGAAATGAACCCTGGGGAATGACTGTGGATAACGACAGCTGGACTGAAAATGTACTGGAATTTCTGCGCAGCAACATAAACTCCGGGAACCGGGATTTTCTTCTTGGTTATTGCTGCCATGTCTTATCGGATATCTACAATAACTTGACAATATGGATGCCTTTCAGATTCAATTATCCCGAGGAATTTGCAAAAGGATACGGCGGACTTTACCATGCTGAATGCGACAAAGTCGACATTGAACTGGGGCTAAGAAAGGAAAACAGGGATGATTTCTGGATTTTCCTTGAGAAAGCCGAACCCGTGGACTTCAATAATCTCGTTTTTGCTGAAGAACTGGGGAAACATAAAGAAAACATCCTGTACAAACGATATGTAAACAGGGAACACCCGGATTTATCATCAAATAAAATTATAACAATTGAAAGTACAATGAAATTTATAGAGGACGCTGCACGCTTTGTTGCAGGAAAAATTACCTGTATTGTATGATCCGGTATTTTCTCCGGTAATAATTACCTTTCTACATCTGTTTTGCCTGTTTACGTCTGCTTTCAGAATTCAAAAAAACTGATTTTATTATATAAATTTAAATTTTAAATTACCTGTTCTTCCTGATATAAATATTTGCTGCCATTATGAGTTTAATTGCTGCATAAATAATTACTATCTTCTCAGCAAGATTCAGCAGCATAACAACGGCTGAAATTACGGACAAAACACCGGCACCTGAAACTCAATAAGAAAATGTTCCGATTACACCTGAATCTGAATACATTTTCTCACTCCTTAAACTGTAATTTATCTTTATATAAAATGCCTGGTTATCCGTCTAGCTATAGAACAATGCGTATATTTTACGATTTTACAGCAATGCAAAATGTTCGCTTTCCATAAGCGATTTCATCTGGCACAGGCAAAACGGATGCCCTGCCGGGTCAAACATAACTGTCCAGTTCTTTGAAAACTGTTTTTCCGAAACCGTTGCACCACATTCAACAGCATATTTGACCGCCTCTTCCAAATCATTAACGGCAAAGTCAAGGTGTGCCATCTGTTGCTGGGCACCCGGTTCTTCCGGCCATACGGGCGGTACATACTCAGGGTTCCGCTGGAACAACAGGCAAGGATATGAACCCTGTTTTTTACCGGGAGGAAATACATATGCCCAGTCTTCATTAATGACTTCCACTTCCCATTTAAGAAGAGCGGCATAGAATTTAGCCAAGGCTTCAGGATCCCTGCAGTCCAGTGTGAACGAATACATTTTGATTTTCAGTTCATTATCCATAGCTTTATACCCCGCATATATTTATTAAATAATGACGACAACAGTTTTACATTTATTCCTGCTACTACTAAATATATCTCCATATTAAGGATAAAACCGGACTTAGTCAAGCAATTTTGGTTCCGGAATATCTGCATGCTTTTTGGCAACAATAATATCCGAACTTACAGGCAAAAAATCTGAAACGGAGGAGATTGCTTGACAGGTATAATATTCGGATTGCTGGCAGGGTTACTGATGAGCGTTCAGGGCGTTTTCAACACCAGGCTGATGGACTCGTCGAATCCGTGGACAACAAACAGCTGGGTGCATTTCTCGGCCTTCTTCACCAGTATAGCCATCTGGTTTTTTACAGGCCGTGAAAACCTGCTTTCGGTATTCCAGACAGACAATAAAATATATCTGCTCGGCGGTGTCATCGGCGCGCTTATTACATTCACGGTAATCAAAAGTATTTCTGATTTGGGCCCGGCATATGCAACAATGCTTATTCTTCTGGCACAGCTTGTAACTTCCTGCCTTATTGAAGTTTTCGGGTTGTTCGGTACAGAAAAAATGTGCTTTGAATGGAGTAAATTAATTGGAGCAGCGCTTATGATTGCAGGAATTATAGTATTTCAGAAATGAAGCATGTATAGACGCAGTTTTGCCAACTGTAGGGCCGTACAATTCTATATCCCTTCCACCCGTTAAATTCAAATCTTCGTTACGTAATTGCATATCAGCAATCAAAATTCCAGGATTAATACTAAGATTGACTGGTATGCAATTTATGCACAAAATTATGCAGTTTATGCAAAATATGTTGACATATTCCCATTCTGCAAATATTATATTTTACAAATATTGTATTTTTATAGGTCATTCA